>Ga0129315_1000107_pt1 | contig 88405 bp, 88 predicted proteins | sample Cm827metagenome_FD_94432 | JGI IMG/M metagenome (GOLD analysis project Ga0129315, IMG submission 94432) | Eastern black-and-white colobus group fecal microbial communities from Wisconsin, USA - Cm827 metagenome | ecosystem: Host-associated > Mammals > Digestive system > Large intestine > Fecal...
GAAATCCAGGACCGGACAGGGACTAAATTTCGTCATCCATCAGGAAAACTATTTAAAGGTATTTCTGACCGATGGGGATATCCCAATCGATAACTCCGCTTCCGAGCGGGCTATCCGGACTTTTTGTATCGGCAAAAAGAACTGGATGTTCCATAACACAGCAAAAGGTGCCAGAGCCAGCGCTCTTGTTTACAGTATTTCAGAAACAGCAAAGCTGAACAATCTGCGCCCATACTACTACTTCAGGTATATCCTTACGGAGCTGCCTAAGTATTGTGACGAAAAAGGAAATATAGATCCGACAAAACTAGATCAGCTGATGCCCTGGGCAGAGGAGATTCCCGAGGAATGCCGGAAACCACGCCGCTCATAAAAGCGGCGTTAAATTTAAGGGTAGGCGCAGGATTTGACGTTTACGAGAAAGCATATGTTTTATCGGTAGCAAATATGGAACAGGAGGGATCCGTGGTATATCTTCCTATCTATATGTGCTATCTTTTAAAAGAACGGAAAATTGGAAAGTTAATCGTGGATCTAGACATGGAAGGGTTATAACACTGGGAGAAGTAATAAAACGGGATTTGTCGAATAAAGGAGCGAAATAGAAATGAAGATTCGCAAGGCAGAAAAAAAGGACATTCCAAGAATTCTTGCACTGTTGGGGCAGGTATTACAGATACATGCAGAGATCCGTCCGGATATTTTTATACCGGGTACTACGAAATACACCCCCTGCGAGCTGACAGAGCTATTACAACAGGAGGATCACCCTATCTATGTAGCCGTAGACGAGGACGATCTGTGCATGGGCTATGCATTCTGTCAACTCAGGGAGCAACCCTTTTCCACTAATATGGTCCCCTTCAAATCACTGTTTATCGATGACCTTTGCGTTGACAAGCAGACACGGGGGCAGCATATCGGGGAAAGCCTGTTTGAATATGTGAAACAGCAGGCAAAAGAACTGGGCTGCTATGAAGTAACCCTGAACGTCTGGGCAGGCAACACTTCGGCAGAGCACTTTTATGAAAAGATGGGGATGAAGACAAAAGAACGGCAGATGGAATATATCCTGTGAGCCGGACGGAGGTGGCAGGCATGATTACAATATAGGCATTGCTGCCCGCATTTCCTTCACTTTTACGGCATCTACTGCTTCATATGCATTCTTTCGGCTTATATCATAAGAGAAGTCCACATCCTGCAGGGAGGCAGTCACATCCGGCTGCCAGCTTCTGCAGGATGTATGAAGCTGCTCTATCCTCGTATATTCCATCAGAGCTTTTACATTTTGTGCATTCACGCCGCTTCCCGCTAAAAATGTGATTTCTTTACCGTATTGGCTTTGCAGCTTTTGCAATTGCGTTCTGCCCGACCATACATCAGGTGCACCACCGCTGGTGAGGATCCGGTCCGCACCAAGTAAGATCAATGCCTCCACCGCACGTTCCTGTTGTGCAACACAATCAAACGCCCGGTGAAATACTGCTTCTTTTCCGGCGCTATGGATGAGGTCGATCATTTCCTGTGTCCGGTTCCTATGGATGGCATGATCCGCTGTCAGGAAGCCGAAAGCAATACCGTCAGCTCCGTGCTCTAAAAGTATGCGGGCATCTAAGAGCATGGTCTCATATTCATCCTGGGAATAGCAGAAGCCGCCTCCTCTTGGGCGGACCATTGTTACAATGGGGATGCTGCACTGCTCTTTTGCGCAGATCAGATTGGCCGTAGAAGGTGTGAGACCACCCAGATACAGTGCGCTGTTAAGCTCTACCCGGTCTGCACCATTTTGCCAGGCGGTTTTCACATCTTCGAAGCTGCCGCAGCAGATTTCCAATAATCCTTTCAAAATAATTCCCCTCAATCCATACATGGTAATACATGATATTATTGCGTATGACTCTTGTTTGCTGCTTCATTGATCAGCGACATGATCGTGTTGACCGCATCCATCTGGTGGCTGCGGCTCATGGCTTCTACGTATTTCTGGCGGTTGAAGTAAAGCTCGTGTACTTTATCCACCAGCAGATTCGTCGTAATATCATCCTCGTTCAGCACAATGGAATAGCCCTGCGCCTCGAAGGAAGCAGCATTCAACAGTTGGTCTCCGCGGCTGCTGGCAGCAGGCAGGGGAATCAGGACGTTGGGCTTTTTCAGCGCCAGAAGTTCACAGATGGCGTTGGCTCCGGCACGGGAGATCACCACGTCTGCCATGGCGAAAATATCCTTTAATTCTGCCTTGATATACTCGAACTGCTTATACCCGGGAGTATTCAACAGCAGGTTGTCGATCTTGTCTTTTCCACAGAGATGAACCACCTGGAAATCCTCCAGCAGCTTCGGCAATGCATCGCGGACAGCCTTGTTCACGTTAGCTGCACCCAGACTTCCGCCAATGACCATGATGACAGGTTTATTGGCGGTGAAGCCGCACATATTCAGTCCGGCCAGTTTACTGCCCTGTGCCAGTTCTGCACGAATGGGGGAACCGGTGAGGACGGCCTTGTCTGCCGGGATATTTTTCATGGTTTCCGGGAAATTACAGCACACTTTTTCCGCTACGGGAATGCACAGCTTGTTGGCCAGTCCCGGTGTCATATCCGATTCGTGGATGATACAGGGAATATGTAAGGAAGCTGCAGCGCGGACGACCGGGACGCTTACGAAGCCCCCCTTGGAGAAGACTACATCCGGCTGGTAATTTTTCAGGTAATTTCTCGCTTCCACAAATCCCTTCATGACACGGAACGGATCGGAGAAGTTCTTCGGATCCAGGTATCTGCGGAATTTGCCCGTAGAAATGCCTGTGTAAGGAATGTTGAAATCCGCAATCAGCTTTTTCTCAATGCCTTCATAAGATCCCACATAGGCAATTTCATAGCCGGCCGCCTGCAGCGCCGGTAATAAAGCAATATTTGGGGTTACATGTCCGGCAGTTCCGCCGCCGGTCAACACGATTTTTTTCATAATAAAATCCTTCTTGTCGGTGAGATTACTGTGCGATCATTTCTTCCAGGGCATGAGCCAGCTGGTCAGGACAGGAGGTAGGCTTGAAACCGCAGCGGATCCCCTTGAGACGGCTGATTGCTTCTTCCGGCTTCATTCCTTTTACCAGAGCACTGATTCCCTGCAGATTACCGTTGCATCCACCGGTGAATCTTACGGAATCAATAACACCATCCTTTAATTCTACATCGATCGAAGTGGAACAGGTACCTTTTGTCTTGTATATCATATGTAAAACCATCCTTTTCAAACTGAATTTCTAAGGAGTGATTATAGCAGATTTTCGGCATTTATACAACAATATGTACAAGGTTTTCTTTTCACGAAAAATGTAAAAGAAATACTTTTTCTGTTCGGCAACGTAGAAGAATGACGATGAAAAAACGTACAAAACAAGCCTCTAATACGTTATACTCTAAGGAAGCGATAGAAAGGAGCGCAGGTTATGTTTACGATTTTCAAAGAAGAAAAAGTGATCACAACCGGAATTCTGGTATTTCTGGGACTTAGTATTCTGGTGCGTCTGCTTCTGGCAGGATTTTACCATACGATGATAAAAGAGACAGATAATATGGCAACGACGAATAACCGCCTGTTGAAACAGTGTAAAGTAAAATTTGCAAATTGTTACCAGTTAAATGGTGGAGTATCAAACATTCCGGTGTTTGTGGACAAGTTCCTCAACCGGCTGGCGTTTGGACACCTATCCTTTGATGCCTGGTATCATTTGTCCGGCCAGTGCATGCTGTTTTCCATTGTGTTTGCCGGTGTCGGGATCTGTAAGGGGATCATGGGCGGAAGGATGCTGGGGGAAATCCTGCCTTTTTATATAGTAAGCTTCCTAGGAATGTATCTTTATTTTTCCTTGTCAGCCATGGTGGATATCAAGGGAAAACGCAGAATATTAAAGACGAACCTCATTGATTATCTGGAAAATCATCTGTCGGGCCGGATCCCCGTTACGGAGCAGGATTATGAGAGACTCTACGGCCCGGGAAGTCTGGTGGAGGAGATCGCAACCGGCGGAAAGGCGGGAAGAAGGCAGCGTACTTCCGGCAGACGGACGGTGGAACTGATGCCGATCCGCAGCAGAGCGGTGCAGCCGGAGGAGACGGGAGATCGTCTGGACAGAGAAGTATTTTCCGTAGAAAATGCCGCACATGAAAAGCCGGGAGAAAAAGTGCTGCCGCAGAGACCGGAGGATCCCGCCAGAGTCACGGAGGAAGAATTACAGGCATTGCTTCAGGAATTACTTACAGTATAGCGGAAAATGTCAGACGTCCGAAAGAATTCAGAAAACATTCCCCGGATCTATAGATATGTCTTGAAAATGAGATGTAACTTTGTTAAAATAAAAACGGATTTTTTAAGTAAGTAACGCAAGAATGCGTGATATATCTGCAAGATATAAGGAGGAGCATTATGAGCAGACAAGTTACATTTGATTATTCCAAGGCCGGCTCTTTTATTTCTGAAGAAGAGATCGGTTACATGAAGAAGCTTACCCTGGATGCGAAGGAGACCCTGGTATCCAAGACCGGCGCAGGCAATGATTTCCTGGGATGGATCGATCTTCCCGTAGATTACGATAAGGAAGAGTTCGCCCGCATCAAGGCAGCAGCGAAGAAGATCCAGAGTGATTCCGACGTTCTGTTGGTTATCGGTATCGGTGGTTCTTATCTGGGAGCCAGAGCGGCTATCGAGTTCTTAAGCCACAGCTTCTACAATGTACTGGATAAGAGTGTACGTAAGACTCCGGAGATCTACTTCTGTGGTAACTCCATCAGCTCCACCTATCTGAAGCACCTGATGGATGTAGTAGGCGACAGAGATTTCTCCATCAACATGATCTCCAAGTCCGGTACCACCACAGAGCCCGCTATTGCTTTCCGTGTATTCAAGGAGAAGCTGGAAGCTAAATATGGCAAGAAGGGCGCGGCAGAGAGAATTTATGCTACCACCGATAAGGCGAAGGGAAGCTTAAAGCATCTGTCTGATGAGGAAGGTTACGAGACCTTCGTAGTACCCGATGATGTGGGAGGACGTTTCTCCGTACTGACCGCTGTAGGTCTGTTACCGATCGCTGTCAGCGGTGCTGATATCGACAAGCTGATGGAAGGTGCAGCCAGCGGAAGAAAGCGTGCCCTGGAGAATGATTTCGAAGAGAACGATGCTTTACAGTATGCGGCTCTGCGTAACATTTTACTGCGCAAGGGCAAGAGTGTTGAGATCCTGGCGAACTATGAGCCCGCTGTTCACTATGTAAGTGAGTGGTGGAAGCAGCTGTTCGGTGAGAGCGAAGGTAAGGACAACAAGGGTCTGTTCCCCGCAAGCGTGGACCTGACCACCGATCTGCATTCCATGGGTCAGTTCATTCAGGACGGTTCCCGTGTAATGTTTGAGACCGTTATCAATATCGACACTCCGAGAGAGGAGCTTACGATCGGCGAGGAGCCTGTAGATCTGGACGGTCTGAATTATCTGGCAGGCAAGACCGTTGATTTCGTCAATAAGAGCGCTATGAACGGAACCATTCTGGCACATACCGACGGTCAGGTTCCCAACTTCATGGTAACCGTTCCCGAGGTAAATGAGTTCTATCTTGGCGAGCTGTTCTACTTCTTCGAGTTCGCATGTGGTGTCAGTGGATACCTGCTGGGTGTAAATCCTTTCAACCAGCCCGGTGTAGAGAGCTACAAGAAGAATATGTTCGCTCTGCTTGGCAAGCCCGGTTATGAGGCACAGAGAGAAGAACTGCTGAAGAGATTGTAAGCCACAGAGGCGGGATCACTCCGGCAGTAATATGTTTCAAAAGTAGAAAAGGACAGCGTAATGAATTGATTTCATTACGCTGTTGCTGTATGATGGAATAAGTAAGTAGGGCGATAGCCCGGAGAAATCGTTTATTCTACTATGTTATTATACTATTACGAAAAGAAAACAAAAGACAGGAGAAATTGCAAGAGATGAAGATTGTATTGCTGGAGAGAAACAGCGCCGGCACGGATGTGCCGGTGGACTGCTTTAATGAATTGGGAGAAGTGACCAGTTACCCGAATACCGTTACTGCACAGGAAGTGGCAGAGCGTGTGGGCGATGCGGATGTCATTGTCTGCAACAAGGCTCCCATGAAAGAGGAATCCCTGAAGGATTGCCCCAATGTGAAGCTGATCTGTGAGCTTGCCACCGGATACGACAACTGTGATCTGGCATATTGCAAGTCCAGAGGCATCAAGGTGGCAAATGTGGTGGACTATTCCACAGCCATGGTGGCACAGCATACTTTTACTCTGGCGCTGGCATTGAGCCAGAAGCTGCCCTACTATGATGAATATGTAAAATCCGGCGCTTACAGTGCACAGGATCGTTTTTCTAATTTTGACAGACCTTTTTATGAATTAGAAGGTAAGACATGGGGCATTGTAGGAATGGGGAATATCGGCAGGAGAGCCGCAGCGATCGCTACCGCTTTCGGCTGTAAGGTAATCTTTTATTCCATCACGGGCAAGAGCACCTGTACGGATTATCCGCAGGTGGACAAGGATACCCTGTTAAAAGAGAGCGATTTCCTGTCCCTGCATTGTCCGTTAAGTGACTTATCCCGTAATTTCATTGATAAGGAAGCCCTTCGTAAGATGAAAAAGACAGCAATCCTCATCAATGTGGCAAGAGGCCCCGTGGTAAATAACGCTGCTCTCTATGAAGCACTGGTGGCCGGAGAGATTCAGGCAGCAGGTCTGGATGTCCTGGAAAAGGAGCCTTTGGAGTTATCTAATCCTTTAAGCCAGTTAAAAGACAGTAACAAGCTGATCATCACACCGCACCTGGCATGGGCCAGCGTGGAGGCACGTACCCGTTGCGTACAGGGCGTCTACGAGAACATTAAGGCATTTATGCGTGGTGAGAACCGTAACGTGGTAAATTTATAAGCCATACGGTGGTATAGAATTTCATAAACAGTGATTAAGATATACACAAATGTCTTTGGAATGCTTGCATTTAAGGGGATATTTGTGTATATTTGTTATTTGTAGTTAACTATTTATAGGGCGAAGTAACCACATGAGCAAAAAGAAAGCCTCGTAGAGGCGATTTTGCGAATGGGGTTCTGAATAGTTTTATTAACCTTAGCACAGAGAAATGAGGAACAATATGGTAGAAAAAATAAAGGCACTTTGGATCAAGTATGAAGAGATCATTGCATACCTGATCGTAGGCGGACTGACCACGGTCGTATCCTGGGCAGCAAAATTCCTGGCAAACTTCCTGTTATTTGACAACACAATGTATCCCACACCCTTTCAGAATGTTGTATTAAGTGTTATCAACTGGACGGCGGGTGTCATTTTCGCATATTTTACCAACCGTAAGTTTGTATTCAAGAGCAATGCTCCGATGCTGTCCGAAGCACCGAAATTCGTACTTTCCAGAGTATCCACGCTGATTCTGGATATGGTAGTGATGCAGGTACTGACCGCAATCGGTGTAAATCTGCTGGTGGCAACCCTGATCTCCGCAGTTCTGGTCATCATCGGCAACTATGTATTCAGTAAGCTGTTTGTATTCAACAAGAAAAAAGACGGCGGAGCAGAAGAGGCAAAATAAATATATTAACTTGCAAGAGTATTATAAAAGCAGTCCGGAACTGGCAGAGGATAGAAAATCTGCTGGTCCCCGGACTGCTTTTTATGTGCGATTTATATTTGGAGTTATGCCAGATAAGCCTTCAACAATTCCAGCGTTGCGGCAACTGCATCCTTGTGGGAACGCTCGTAGCCGTGGGAAGCGTAGACACCGGGGCCGATGAGTCCGTGTCTGGCATCAATACCGGCGCTTAATGCGGCATCAGCATCGGAGCCGTAGTAGGGGTAAACATCTGCGGCGTAGTCGATATGATTGTCTTTTGCAGCCTGGATCAGGGCTTTGACTACATCATAATGATAAGGCCCGTGGCCGTCCTTGACGCAGATGGATACCTGACGATCCGTGCATTCCAGACCCTCTCCGACGCAGCCCATATCTACGGACAGCAGTTCCTCCACATCTTCCGGAGCGGAAGCACAGGCACCATGGCCGACCTCCTCGAAGACGGTGATATGCTGGTAGACCTTACGGGACAGCTTCAGATCCTCGTCTTTTACATATTTTGCGAAGCCAAGCAGAATAGCGGTGCTGAGCTTGTCATCCAGAAAACGGCTCTTGATGTAACCGGACTCCGTGATGCGGGTCCGGGGATCCATGCAGACGAAGGAACCGTTCTCAATACCCAGTGCCTTGACATCTTCCCTGGAAGATACCTTTTCATCCAGCAGGACTTCCACGGAATCGAAGGTACGCTCGGACTTCTGGTAATCGCCGTTGACATGGATGGAAGCATCCGTCAGCTGTACGGTGCCTTCGTATACTTTGCCGTCCAGCGTATAGATACGGCAGTTCTCGGTCTCGATATTGTTGGCGTTTAAGCCGCCGACCTTAGTCAGACGGAGACGGCCGTTGATCTTGATCTCTGCCACCATGCCGCCCAGCGTGTCTACATGGGCCATGGTCAGAACCGCATTGCCTTTACCGCCGATCTCTACGAGAACGCCGCCCTTTTTGGTCTTGACCGGTTTGTAGCCGAGGCGCTTGTACTCTTCACAGAGGTAATCCGTTACTTTTTCCGTGAAGCCGGAAGGGCTGTCGATAGCCAGCAGGGCTTCGGCCTGTTTTAAGATATATTCAATGTATTTCTTTTCTTTTTTCATGTTAATATGCATGCCTTTCTATTGCCTGCAAAGTCTGTGCAGCAGGCATTGTTTTCGATCCACAGGACAGCCGCCCGGATCAGATCCGGGGCATCATAGCCTCTACCAGCTTGGCGGAGTGGAGCGCTGCGGCCTTTTCAAAGGTAGGATAATCCATCTCGGCACTGTCATCCGCCTTGTCAGAAATGGCACGGATGATGACAAAGGGAATACCGTTCAGGTAAGCACCGTGGGCAATGGAAGCCCCCTCCATCTCGGCACAGTCCCCTTGAAATTCTTTGATCAGTCGGTCCTTGACTTCTTTGCTGGAAATGAACTGATCTCCGCTGACTACACGCCCGGTATGAACGTGAATGTCCGGATTGACCTCCTGACAGGTGCTGGCAGCAACCTCGATAAGATGCTCATCTGCAAGGAATTCCCGGCATCCCAGCTGGGGAACTTCCCCAGGCTTGTAACCGAAAATGGTGGCATCTACATCATGGTGCAGGGCATCCTTGGAGATCAGAATATCTCCGATGTCCAGAGCGGCATTCAGGGATCCTGCCACACCGGTGTTGATGATGGCAGTGACCTGAAAAAGGTCTGCCAGAATCTGTACGCAGAGAGCGGCATTGACTTTGCCGACACCGCTGCGGACGATGACTACGGGAGTACCGTTCAGGGTACCCTCGTGAAATTCCATATTTGCTTTGGTCGTGATATTAGTGGTGGTCATGTGAGCCTTGAGAGTTTCCACTTCCAGCTCCATGGCACCGATGATTCCGATTTTTTTCATGTGTGTTTCCCGTTCTTTCTTAAATAATTGTAATCACTCCGGATATACCAGACGGCTGTCGTCAATGCCGTACAGCACATTATCCAGATAGCGTTTTGCCAGATAGTTGGCCATACCCAGATTCATATCCAGGTAGTTGCCGCAGTCTTTGGGAGAAGCACCGGGTACCTCACCCTTGTAATCGCGGATGAATTCAAACATTTCCACCATCAGAGGAACAATATCCTTAGAAGAGAGATCTCCGGCCAGCAGCAGATAGAAGCCGGTACGGCATCCCATGGGGCCGAAGTAGACGGTCTTGTCCTTGTATTCCGGATGATTGCGCAGGAAAGTTGCACCCAGATGCTCGATGGTGTGTACTTCTGCGGTATTCATCACAGGCTCTTCGTTGGGACTGGTCATACGCAGATCGAAGGTGGTGATGACCTCTGCACCGATGTGATCCTTGCGGGATATATAGACACCGGGCTGAAGCTTGATATGGTCAATGGTGAAGCTTGCTATTTTTTCCATGATATTCTCCATTCCGCACAATCTTTCAGGTTAATAATTGCGCTTTTTCTCTGCATAGTATACACTAATTCAGTAGAAAAGAAAATAGCCGGAGGGATAAGAGTATGAAGCATTCAGCGGAATATTATATAGAGCATCTGGAAATGGAGCCCCATGTGGAGGGCGGTTATTTCAAAGAATGCCTGCTGGAAAAAGAAGAGAGGAATCTGTGGAGCAGCATTTATTTTATGCTGGCAAAGGGGGAAGTGTCCCATTTTCATCGCCTGAAGTCGGATGAGGTATGGTATTATCATGACGGCAATGCGTTGACGATTTATATGATCGATGAGGCCGGAAAACTCACAGCGGCGAAACTTGGGCTGGACCTGGAAAAGGGAGAAGTCCCGCAGGTACTGGTTCCGAAGGGAATGATCTTCGGGTCTGCCATGGAGGAAGAGGGTTTCAGTCTGGTGGGCTGTATGGTTTCACCCTGTTTTAAATATGAAGAATTTGAACTGTTTGAACGGAAAAAACTATTGGAAAAATATCCGGAACACAGCGATGTGATCCTGCGTCTGACCCGTGAGTAAGCGCTTACATTCGCAAAGTAGCGCAATAAAGCGTTGCATTCTGCCATTTTGTGTGCTATACTGGCTTCGCGTGCAGATGACTGCATGCACAATAAGGGTTATGAGAGGGAGAAAGAAAATGAAAAAATTTGTTGGAATTATTGTAGCAACTGTACTGGCATTTAGTCTGGTAGGATGTGGTCCTGTAGACAGCGCAATTCAGAATATTGCAAGTTCCGGATCCAATACCAGCAGCAAGAGTGGTGTGATAACCGCAGATGATGACGGCTATGCAGAAGGACGTATGGGAGATGTAATGAGAACTTACTTCTTCGATTACACTGTAAACAGCGCATATACCTGCAATGACTATGAAGGATATACCCCTTCCGAGGGAAATAAGCTGTTAGTAGCAGAAATAACCGTTAAGAACACCGATCGTTCTACCGTTACCATGTATGACACCGATTTCCAGATCCAGTGGGGCGATGATGATAACGATGACGCATACGCTGCACCTATCACCTACTATGGTAACACTGTAAGTGACGAACAGCTGCCGGAAGAGTATGATCTGGGTGTTAACGAAGAGAAAACCGGTCTGTTGGTATTTGAAGTACCGGAAGATTCCAAGGATTATTCCATTTCTTATCTGGAGCAGTTCTCCAATGACACTGAGGGAGATGTATTCTTCGTATTCTTTACTGCAAAGGATAAGTAAGAGAAAACAAATAAGTAAGACTGGCGGTTTTGCCTGTAAAAAAGAACCGGAGTACTGTGGATCACAGTGTTCTGGTTCTTTTTTGCAGTTTATTTTTAATTTATAATTATATAATTTTTCCTTAATTGACATACTTATATATGCGTGTTATAGTACAAATAGAACAAGGGAGAGGAAGAAAGATCAAGAGATTGATCGAAGATCCTCTGACAGGTTCCGAAATTCTCCGGTGGTTGCCGGAGGACAAAAGGTAAGAGGTATCGAAAGACACCGACATATGTTTAATAGAAAAGGAGAGATGACTTATGTTATTACCTAGCATTTTTGGAGAGAACTTATTTGATGACTTTTTTGATGATGTACCTTTCTTTGACAACAGAGCAGAGAATCAGATAGAGAAGAAACTGTATGGCAGACATGCACATAATGTAATGAAGACCGATATCAAGGAGACCGATGACAACTATGAGTTGATCGTTGATCTGCCCGGCTTCAAGAAAGATGAGATCAAGGTTTCTCTGGAGGATGGTTATCTGACCATTGAGGCTGCCAAAGGTCTGGATGAGGATGAGCAGGAGAAGAAGACCGGTAAATACATCCGCAAGGAGCGTTATGCCGGAGCTTGCCAGCGTAGCTTCTATGTTGGTGACAACCTGACTCAGGAGGATATCAAGGGCGAGTTCAAACATGGTATCCTGACTCTGAATGTTCCTAAGAAGGAAGCAAAGCCTGCGGTAGAGACCAATAAATACATCGCTATTGAGGGATAATCCTTTGAATACAAAAACCGTTGCCCCGTAAGGGGCAGCGGTTTTTTGCGTTATACGAAATAGTTGCGTAGAATCTCAGGATGACTGTCTTTTCCGTAAGACAGCCCGTTCTTTTTTTATAATATATTGTTCCAGTCCCGGAACCGGATTGTTGAGACGGCAGCCGTAGAGAAACAGCCCGTTTTCCAGTTCCTGTATCCGTGCAACCAGTCCATAGAGATGGAAGTTGAAGTTTTCGGCGGTTTCATCCATATGATCATTCAAGACGGCATGGACGGTCTGATTGACCTCCAGTTTTAAATCTTCTTTGCTGACCACGGAAAAGCCGTTGTAGCTGATGTCCTTGATGATGGCATCGTGGGCGGCACGGTTTAGGCCGCATTGGACAGCAGTTTCGATGCCGACATAGCAGCGGTAGCTTTGCCGGCGGTTATAGGTTTTGCTTCCGGCAACACTGAAAACAGTGTAGCAGAGCGTTCCGTCAGCACGTTTCACCACGTTAGTGGTCACATTTTTGAACAACTGTGGCTTTTCCTCCGGAAATGTGACAATGAGGTCTACGACCAGTCCTTTTCCCCGGAAAGAAATAATTTTATCATCGGTAAATACACCCTCAGCCAACAAAGTATGTCTGCGGGGATACACTTCCAGAATCTTAGATTCAAATTGAAGCTGTTCAGTATTCAGATGGATTAAAAAGTTAAGGGATAATCCTGCTGTCAAGTCATCGATCTGCATCGTCGGTGGTCTCCCATCTTTACAAAATCATCTAGTTCACCATTTTGGCATTTGGATAGATACGCTCCATCCGGGTATCCGGATAATGTTCATCTAAAAATTGCTGTAATCCGTTAAGTTCTGTGGTCTCCACAGAATAAGAAATATCGTTGCGCTCAGTATATCTTGCCAGAGCCAGTGCGGAGATCAGCATATTGATGATCATGAATACAATCAAAATATTGCAGAGGATCGTACCGGGCTTTTTTGGAATCTTTTCGATCCAGTCAGACAGTTTCGGATAGATCAGCCGCATCCATACCACAGCGGCAATTCCCCAGAAGAAACAGTACAGCAGATTGATACGGCCGCCCAGATTAAAGGCAAATCCACTGTAGTCCCAGAAAATCGTGCCGAAGACCATTTCCGTGAAGACACTGCAGATATATTCGTAAGCACCGCCCAGCAGGGTACCTGCCAGAAAAATAGTACTGTCGCTCTTGTTGCGGTAACGGTAGAGCAGCAGGGTAAGGAAGGCACAGCCCAAACCCCAGACAATACTAAAAGGCCCGTAGATGACACTGCTGCGGCTCATCCAGACACCTGCGGTGATGCGGCAGAAGATCGTTTCCGTAATGTCACCTAACAATGCACCGATGAAGAAGAGGGAAAACAGTTTGTAAAAGCAGCAGCCCTCGGCAAAGACGGTGGATTTTTTATGTTCTTCTCTGGCTTTTACCAGAGCATCCAGGCTGATAGAAGGATATGATTTCTGCAGTCGCTTCTGTATATGTCTTGTCAGGGCATTTTCCAGAAAACGGGAAGTCTGGCCCAGCCCTTCTGTAATCTGATCCAGGCGGGCGGTCTGCTTTTCCAGAGAGGCCTCCACCCGGTGCTTTGCCTGTACCTGTAGGCTTAAAGTAGATAAAGCGGAACCAACGGTGTCCAACAGGAGCAGCCCGCCCAGCACCAACAGAAGTACAACGGAAAGCAAGTGCGGAATGCGGTCAAAAAGTCCGCATAATAACGGATCTGCAAACATTACCGTCACAACACTTAAAGCACCCCACAGCAGGGAAAAAGGCAGGCAGATGTAGCCACCTACGTTGTAGCGGAAACGGGAGTAATCCCACAGCTTTTTCTTATAGACCTTTTCGAAGAACATGCCGGTGGAATATTCCAACAGGGAAGCCAGTACAAAGCCACCCAGGAACAGGAAAAACGGGTCTTCCGTTAGTTCCGGCAGGAAAATCTCGAACAATATGGCACCAAAACCGTAGATCGGGCATAGGGGACCCGCTACGAATCCGCGGTTAACGAATTTCCGATGCTGCACCGCAGCAGCACATACCTCAATACACCATCCAATAAAGGAATAGAAGAAAAACAACCAGAACAGGCATAACCAGGTTATTGTCATAGGGGCACCTCTTTCGTCGAAGATTGTCGAATATTGTCTTGTTCCATCATATCACAACGGCATGATAGAAACCATGACTAAATTACAATGTTGGAAAAATGTACAAAATGGTGATAAAAACCGTTGGAAAAGTGTACGAAGCCATCGACATATTCTTCGGTAGGCTCTTAAGGTCTCGGAAATCTCGGCGATATGATTTATCTCCTCCCATTCATTGTCTGTTAGACCGTCCTGCTGCAGACTTTCCCAGGCAATGTCACAATTCTTGTCCTCGTGTAATTCCTTCATATTGTTGTAATAGGTCTTATCTCCGGTGACGGCATAAGGCTGTACGGCAGCGGTCAGCGTTTTGGAACCCAGACGGTATTGGTTCATATACATGGTAGCTTCCAGCTGTTGAGAATTGATCCGGCTCAGATATAGATTGGATCCCACGAACAGGATCATCATGACGATACTGATGATCAGTATCCGATAGGTAGACCTTGTTAAAAATATAAAAAAAGCGTAAAATTATTTTGAGAACCACCGGTGATGGCTTGCACCCTATACAGGAAGATGGTACTATAAAACATAAGAGGCATGATTCGGAAAAGAGAAGATAACGGTAAAAATAACGATAAATAAAGAACCAGGGGTGGTTACATGAAAAAAAGAATAGTTGCCGTGACTTGTGTGCTGATGTTTTGTCTGGGGTTGATCGGATGTGGGACTGAACGAGCCGACAAAACGCAGCAACTGATCCGGGGTGCGGCACCGGGGTATAATGACGGTCTCATCCGGGTGGGGATGATCCAGACGGGAAAAGAGTCTGACTGGAGAGATGCCAATACCAATGATTATCTGAATACGTTCACCAAAGAAAGAGGCTACGATCTGATCTATATCGACGGCAATTCCAGTTCGGAGCGCCAGGTAAAAGCCATGTACGATCTGATCCAGCAGAAAGTAGATTATATTATCCTGCAGCCCATCGTGGAGACCGGATGGGAGGATGCCATACATGCCGCAAAGGAAGCTGGGATACCGGTCATCGTAGCGGATCGTAAAATCGCTGTGGATGAAACGGAATACGTGTCCTGGATCGGTTCAGATTTTGAAGAGGAAGGCCGGAAAGCTGTAACGTGGCTGGATCAGTATTTAACAGAGCAGGGACGGGAAAACGAGACAATCCACATTGTCCTGCTGGAAGGAACTGAAGGAGCTACCGCTGCCATCGGAAGAACGAACGGTATTTTACATGGAGTGGAGGAACATCCGAACTGGACTATCGTAGACAGGGGATGTGCCAATTTCACTCAGGGAGAAGGCCAGACCTATATGGAAAATCTGCTCAGCGAAGGAACGGTAAAGGATATTGATGTTATCATTTCGGAAAATGATAACATGATCTTTGGTGCCATGAAAGCACTGGACCGGAACGGCAAGAGCTATGGGCCTGAGGGAGACATCATTATGATCTCCTTTGACGCTTTGCACGAAAGCTTTGAAAATATGATGGCGGGGAAATTACATGCCACCGTGGAGTGTAATCCGCTGCTGGCATCCACTGTGGAGACGGTCATAGAAGAACTGGAAGCCGGCAGAGAGGTGGACAAGATCTATAACACTGAGGAAAACATCTATACCTATGAAAATGCAGCCGACTATATAGATCAGAGAAAGTATTGATTTCCGAGGATTACGAATGAAAAAATCATTAAAATATAAAATCGTTCTGGCTATTGTTATCATCGTATGCATTATGGACGTGAGCTTCATATTTGTAAACTACGTCAATTATATGAATGTCAATCGGAATTACACAGATTCTCTGGCGCAGACTGTGGCGAATACCTGCAGACTGGTGGTAGACGGAGACAGCGTAACGGGCTATCTGGACAACAGACGGAGAAATACGGCGTATTACGAGGTATGGAATAAACTGATTGACTATCGCAACACCAGTGAAAATGTATTGCAGATCAGCGTGGTCAATTTCAGGGATGGTGGAGGCTGTTATGTGTATGACACAGATCTGACAGAAAACGGAGCATTTTTAGGAGATATACGCCCCTATGATGAGGTACAGAATGCTATAAAAGACGAGTTGATCGCATGTGAGAAAATAGAACCGTTAGAGTATAACGGAAGAAGCGATTACTACATTCCGCTGAATTCCTCATACAATATTCCGGTGGCTTATATTATCGTAGGAATTTCCACAGAAAATGTCAGAAGGGAGCAATTGACTTATTTAGGGTATATTACCATCATTGTTACATCGATTACGGTGCTTTTCGGAGTCTTTATGATCTGGTTTATGCAGCACAATGTGCTGGGACCGTTAAATGCCATGTCCAAGGCGGCTTCCAGCTATTCTATTGCCATTTTGCGGGATGGTAAGGAATCTCCCATCAGCCGGATGAACATCAGAACCGGAGATGAACTGGAACGGCTGTGTGAATCCATGAAGAAAATGGAGCATGATATCATTGCGTCCAGTTCCCAGCTGGCTATTGCCGATTGGAACAGCAATCATGACAGCATGACGCAGCTCTACAACAAGAGACACTACAAAGAACAGTTAAAAGAACTGCAGAATGACTGTACCATCGGTGTAATTTATTTCGACATTGACAATTTGAAACGCATGAATGATACCTTCGGACATGAAAAAGGCGATGCTGTGATCCTGAAAGCAGCGGAATTTATCCGGAGGTATCTCACGGAGCAAGCAAGCGGATTCCGTATCGGCGGAGATGAATTTGTAATGCTGATCAGAGATTGTACGGAAGAAAAAGTACAGGAACTGGTAAGTACCATGCGTGGAGATGAGAAAGGAAATTTATCGGATGTAACAGCAGAGTTTTACTGCCGTCTTGCAATCGGCGGAGCCTTTCGCAAGACAGCAGAAACTCTGGAAGAAACCATAAAACGGGCAGATGATGAAATGTACAAGAATAAACATTCCGTGAGAAAAGCCTGAAATTTTAGGCTTTATTGAATAGTCAGCCGGAAGCTGGCATCGTTGCCCTTCAGCCGGATCCGGTACAGATCATGATCCCATGCCGTTTTCAGGCGTGCGTCCGTGATCGGTAAAGTTTCTATGGCAAGTAGATCAGCCCCTTCGAAGGAGGTAGATGCTTCTCCGATGGAGAGTTTACCGTCAGAAAGAATAACAGGTTTTTCATAAGTAATAAAATTAAGAATAACATCTTGTGCATTTGTATGGTCTTCCAATACGACAGTGTTGGAAGACTTTTTTAATGTCACCCTGCGGACATAAGTCAGATCCGGCACAATAGCCTGTGCGGCAGGATAGGCGGCAGCCAGTTCCATGGAAATAGAAGGTTCGGCTCCGGTCAGAACTGTCATCACATTTTCCGCACGGTATTCCACACCGTCCTTCTGATCCGTACCGCAGATTGTAGGCAGGTTGTGATACCCTGACTGCATGGTCCAGATCTCGTAACGTCTGGGAGAGAAGGTCTTCCGGGTGTAGGTCTCCACACCGATATCCGCCAGAATGGGCAGTCCATTTTTGTATAAGGTGATGCTGCCGGTATCATTGTGGTTGTGACTGTCGGCATTGTCTCCGGCTTTGACTGCCAGATCCATAGTATCGGAATGCACGAGGAACAGCCCTACGCTGGGATAATAGACATCCCGGTGGGAAAGTGTTCCGGAAGTATTCTGCCGCATCAGTTCTTCATAATGAAATACGGTCTGCATGCGATAGAACAGATTCCCACCGTTCACTTCATCTGTGACAAGCTGTCCCTGACCCGCCTGGAAATCTTTTGCGGCGAACAGGCAGAGATCCTCCTGCCCGGTGGCTTTGCCGAAGAGATATTCCCGTACTCCGGCACGGCCGGCTATAGGAGAGCAGTCAGCAAAATTAAAATAGTATTTATCATTCACATGCACGTTCAGAATATAGGATGCAATATTTTTCACCTTATCCCACCGGAACAGAGTGTCGAAATGACCGTCGGTAACCGTGTTCAGCACAGTCATGGCACCGTATAGACATAGTCCCGCATGGCGATAATATTGGGCACCCTCCTCGCAACAGCCGTCATTGCCGTAATCCTTGAGAAAATAATCACAGCTTTCAGCGGCCTTATGCAGAATCGCCTGCAATGTGACAACTGTGTCAGACGTATTCTCCGGCAGGAACAGCGGAGCATTTCCGCAGAATGTGCGCACCGGAGAGGACAACCGAGAGGACATTTCCACACTCCAGGGCATCAGGAACGTGGTCAGCAGTACATTCTGTGTACACCATACGGTCCAGTTGCACATAGGCTCATCGTCATGTCCCATCCACCAGAAATGTGCGGTCAGGTAGGGCAGCAGGATCCGGCGCTTCAGATTGTCCTCTATGCAGGTCAGGATATAGGGGCTGACAGCGTTGAATTCTTCTTCCAGCAGATAAGCCGCACAGGCAAGCAAAGCTCCGGTCTCGCAGGCGAACAGATCCATGACGGGCCTGGTCACATCCGGCAGGATCAACTGCGGGGTATCGCGGATATAGGAGTTGTGTGCGGGAAGCTGCCAGGCAGTCTCTTCACAGATGGAATAGATACCATTGAGAATATCGTCCAGAAAACGTCCCTGATGTTCCACACATTCGGCCTGGATCAGATCATTTAAGGCATTACGTTTGGCAAAATAGAGGGCTTCAAAAGCAGCCCGGTCACCGTCTCTTTTAAAACGCATGTAATCTGTGGCATGTATCACCGGGAATTCATATCCCAGCTTTGCCTCACCGGCCTGAATCAGAAGTTCCTTCAATGCTGCCGGGAGTCCTTCATAAGCCTTTCGGTCCACAGCCTTCGGAAATGGGTGAAAAGGGTGGCTGTTTCCGTGGAATGCATTTGCTGTCTCCCAAAAACGCTTTTCTATACTTATCGGTTGTGAATTCATTTCTCTGATCCTGCCTTTCCATATTCATAATTCCCAATAAGAGACAAACCGTAATAGCAGTTAACTGAACTTATTGTTGACGTATTCCGTGGGGGAGACACCTTCCACCCGTTTAAATACCTTGCTGAAATAGAAGGCACTCTCGAAGCCCAGAGCCTCTGCGGCCTCGTAGACCTTCATATTTTCTTCTTCCAGCAGCCGTTTGGCTTCCGTGATCTTGCAGATGTTGATATATTCACTGAAGCCGGTATCGTTGTATTTGCTGAACAGCTGGCTTAAGTAATTCGGGCTGATGCCGAATACCGCTGCTACTTCATTCAGGGACAACCGCTCGCTAACATGTTCATTAATATATTTTCGGACGTTAGTTACGATGTGGTTTTTATAATCCTTTCGACGGGATTGGAACAATTCGCACAGCTGTCCGCAGAAGAATTGCAGCCACTGGATCACGTGATCCACATTGGACTGCTTATAGAGGGAACGGTAGCCATCCGGATCGTCTGCAAAAAATCCGGACACAATAGATTCCCCGTCCTGCAAAAGCGAAATCGACAGATAGAGAATATTGCTGGCAGCGTCCAGAGCCTGTACATAATGTCCCGGATGATCCTTGAACAGATCGCAGAGGGACTGAATTGTAGTCTGCAGAATATCCGGATCATACTCTTCAAAGGCTCTGGTGAGATCATTTTTAAACAGGCTGATGTTAAAAGAATTCTTGGCGTTTTCCTGCGAATGATCGGTATCGAAAGCTATAATTGCGTCCTTGGGTTCCGTATTCCGGAAGATCTGTCTCGCGTACTGGTAGGAGTCACAGATGGTAGCGGGAGTCTGGACCGGAATACCGATACCGCAGCGCAGAGTAACATTATAATAATTCTGCAGGGTAGCGCTGATGCTCTGCAGAATATCCGTCAGACTTTCCGCATAATCTTCGGTATCGGAGGATTCCGCAAAGCAGAAAATCAGTGCAAAATGGCGCAGATCCAGAGACAACGCATAAAGAGGCAGATATTTAGCCCCCAGTTCCCGTATCATCTGTAACGAACTGGTGAACAGAGGCATCTGTTTTTCGGCAGACATCTGGTCGGCCTGAGGGCTGATGATCTCTCCGTAACAGCACACATAAGCACCGTAATCGAAATTCAGATTCAGATCTCTGCTCTGCAGACGGAACTGTTCTTCGGACTCGAACAGGTCATGCAGGAGACTGATCAGGAATTTGTCATAAAAGGGATGAATATTTACGGCGGACATCTGCTTTTTCCGGGAACGGGAGATCTGTGTGAGCACCCGGCCTATGGCATTTTTCAGTACTTCCGGTGTCAGTTCCAGCTTTACCAGATAATCGGATACCTGATAAGACAAGGCATCTCTTGCCATCTGGAAGTCTTCATAGCTGGTGAGGATGATAAAATAAGGGCAGTTATCCCCATAGCGTTCTCTGCATGTTTTCGCAAGCTCCAGACCGTTCATGACCGGCATTTTAATGTCCGTGATCACGATGTCAGTAGATTTTTCTTCAATAATCTTCAGCGCCGCCTGACCGTTCATGGCAGTTCCACAGATCTCGATATTCATTTCGTTCCAGTTCAGCATGGAACGGATTCCAGCCTGAACCAGAGGTTCGTCATCCACAATTAAAAGCTGATACATAGTAACTCCATTCTGGACAGCTTCCTGTCCGGATTAAGTGTTTTCAGATGAAATAGTTTCGGATGAAACAGTTTCATTGTTATGCAGAGGAATATTCGGTATGTGTATGGACATAGTCGTATATTCCCCTTCTTTGCTTTCTATGGTAATGCCATATTCTGCACCAAATTGGTATTGTAAGCGTTTATGCACATTGCTGACACCGATTTCCCGGAAGAAATCCGCGGAACTGTCGTCGTTGGAGCGTAATACCTGTGCAGCTTTATCCGCTGTCATGCCTACACCGTCATCTGTGACATCAATACGGATCTTTTCGGTGTTGTCCGATGTCTCATAGCCGACATGTATCCGGATGTGTCCGGCACAGCCCTTCGGTTCGATACCGTGGAAAATTGCATTTTCCACCAGAGGCTGCAATGTAAACTTGATAATCTCACTGTTGTACAGAGATTCATTATCCACCTGAATGTCCATGGTAATGGTGCCGCCGTAGCGGTAGCTCTGAATGGTGAAATAGTTCTCCAACAGAGATAATTCTTCCCGGATATCGATCAACAGGCTGGTGCCTTTGGAAATACTTTTTAACAGACGGGACAGGGAGGTGGTCATCTCGGAGATACCGGTTGCCCCCTGTATGGTTGCCATCCATTTGATAGAGTTCAGTGTATTATACAGGAAATGAGGATTGATCTGGCTTTGCAGCATCTTGTATTCCAGATCCTGTTTCTGTTTCTCATCTTCCAGTCGTTTCTCCATAAGTTCCGATACATTTTCCGACAGATCATTGATTCCCCGTCCGATATCCCCAAGTTCGTGATCCCATTCCACAGAAGGGTCTCTGGAGAAGTCTCCGCCGGCGATGCGTACCATCCGTGTCTGCAGCCTGGATACAGGTACCGTGATCATACGATTCATCAACAGCATCAGAACGACACCGATAGACAAAATGCCGATCAGGATGCAGGCAAGGATTCCCATGAACAAAACCGCCTGATTGGTCCGCTCCGCATGTGAAATACTCTGACTTAAGTAGCAGTCCGGCATATCTAACGGTGTGGTGACCAGAATCTGTTCTCCTCTGGCAGAACTGTGAATTTTGGAGATATGAGTGGTTCCGGTGAGGGAATATGCGCTCAGATCATCCAGAATACTATATTCGGGCGTAAATTCCTGCAAGCCTCCGTTTTCATAAATATAGGTATGTCCTGCAATGGACAGATAGAGAAAGCTGTCTGACGGACAACTGTAATCCTTCAAAGGTATGGTGAACAGATCTGCGGATATTTCGATGAACAGATATCCTGCCTGCCTGTTATTGTATTGGTAGGTAATGGGACGGATCACAGGTAATACTTTACGTCCCGCACGGTGAAAAGGATCGGATACAATACCGGGCGAAAAATCATAATCATCGGCAGTCAGTAATTCTTCATAATAAGGAAGCTCCGGAATCAGCGTTGCAAGATCTGCGGTAGAAGAGTACGTTGCGGTTACCACCTGCAGATAATGCTCCTGTGAGACAATGGTAATTCTGGGCATATAATTATAAGAAGAATTCCGGCTGCATTCCTCGTAGAAGGAATCATAAGTGGATACGGACAGGACAGAGCCGGGATTGGGGTTATGTTCAATATAATTGGCAATATTGGAATCTGTCTGGCAATATCTGACCAACCGGTACACTTCATCAATACTGTTGTCCATGGATTCCGACAACAGTCGCAGGCTGGTCTCGGTGGACTGGATCAGAGTGTTCTGCAGATAGTGCCGGAATATGTAATAACTGAACAGGCTGATCAACAGGCACATTCCCAAAATGGCACTCAGCGTGAAAATCAATATGCGATTTCGTATGCTTTTTGAGTGATAAACAGTCTTTTTCATGCATTCAGTATAACATAACGAAAGAAAAAAGGTAGTTGGAAAAACAAGATACTAAAAAAAGTGCATGTTAAAATAAAAAAATACATTTTCTGAAAGCGCTTTCTGAAAAAATGTAAACAAATTATAAAAAATTGTGAATACTATTATAAATTTTTCCATGTCATGTCGCGGCCTTTTTCGTTATACTTTAGTTACAGTCAAGGAACCGATAACAACGGATTCGTAACAGACGTAACATAGTATCAAATTAACAGGAGGGTTTACATGAAAAAGAAAGTATTAAGTTTAGTACTGACAGCAGCAATGATGACAACCATGCTTGCAGGATGCGGCAGCTCCGATAACGGCAGCACAGCAGCTTCCACCGGTGAGGCACCCGCAGCAGCAACCACTGAGGCTGTAGCAGCTTCCACCGAAGCAGCACCTGCAGAAGAAGTTACTTTAAAGTGGGCTATCTGGGATCAGGAGACCACACAGTACTGGGGTGACATTAAAGATGCATATGAAGCATCTCATCCCGGTGTAACTATTGAGATGGTAGACCTTGGTTCTACCGATTACATGACCGTTCTGGCAACGGAGCTTTCCGGCAGCGGATCCGATTTCGATGTAGTAACCGTCAAGGATGTACCCGGATATGCAACTCTGGTACAGAAGGGATCTATCCTTTCCCTGGATGATTACATCTCCAAAGATGGCGTGGATTTAAGCAAATACGCAGGTGTTACCGATCAGGTAACTGTAGACGGAAGCCTGTATGAGCTGCCCTTCAGAAATGACTTCTGGGTATTGTTCTATAACAAGGATCTGTTTGATGCCAAGGGTGTTGCTTATCCTACCAACGATATGACTTTTGATGAGTACGATGCTCTGGCAAGAGAGATGACCGATACCACCTTCGGTTCTCAGGTATACGGTGCTCATTATCACACATGGAGAAGTGCAGTTCAGCTGTTCGGCGTTCTGGATGGTAAGCATACTATTTTGGATGGAAACTATGATTTCTTCAAACCTTACTATGAGATGGTTCTGAATCAGGAAGCTGACGGTGTATGCAGAAAGTACACGGATCTGAAGACCGAAGGCCTACATTATTCCGCAGCATTCTCCGGTGGAGACGTAGCAATGATGAACATGGGCTCCTGGTTCATCGCAACCATGATGTCCAACCTGAAGTCCGGCGAATATGATTCCAGCCTGTGCGGTAACTGGGGTATCGTTAAGTATCCCCATGCAGAAGGCGTAGAGCCCGGTTCTACTCTGGGTACCATCACCGGTCTGGCTGTAACCACTGCAAGTGATACTCCCGATGCGTCTTGGGATTTCGTTAAATGGGTAAGCGGTGAAGAAGGCGCAGCAGTTATGGCTTCCAGTGGTAACTTCCCTGCAATGATGACTGATGAAGTAGTAGACATGATCTCCGGTCTGGAAGGATTCCCCACCGATGAAGCCAGCAAGGAGGCTCTGACTGTATCCAACCTGTATCTGGAAGTTCCTTACGCTCCCAATGTATCTGAGATCAACTCCGCTCTGGATTCCTATCATGGAAGTATCATGACTGGTGAGATGAGCATTGATGATGGTATTGCAGCAATGAATAAAGCGGTAGCTGACCTTCAGGCTCAGTAATGAAGATCTTCTCTATAAAAGTATTGAATGTTTGTTGAATGTTGAATAAGACTTAAGGGGTCGTACCTACGGCCCCTTTCTTATCAGAAAAAGACGCAAAAGATGACACAAAAAGCGTTTGAAAGGAGAATTGTTATGCGGAAATTAAGCCGTCAAACCAAAAGAGATCTGGTGGCCTACTCCTTTATTGCACCTAACTTTATCGGTTTCTGCGTATTTACTTTGATCCCCATTATTTTTGCCTTTGCCCTTGCTTTCATGAAGTGGGACGGGAGTAACCCGATCCAGTGGGCCGGCATCAGTAATTTTACAAGACTGTGGAAAGATACCTTCTTTATCGCAGCATTTAAAAACACCATTATCTATTGTATCGGTACCGTGCCTCTGACCATGATCGCATCTCTGGCACTGGCTATCGTGTTAAATCAGAAAGTAATAGGAAGAGGTATTTTCAGAACCCTTTCCTTTTTCCCATATGTAGCTTCTCTGGTAGCAATCACCGCAGTATGGAAAATGCTGTTCCACCCCTCCAAAGGACCTGTGAACAACATTCTGCTGAATGTTTTCAATGTACCGCAGGATCAGCTTCCCCAGTGGTTCACCGGCGGACTGGTACTGTTCTCCATGATTCTGTTCAGTGTATGGAAATATATGGGTTATTATATGGTAATCTACCTGGCAGGCTTACAGGGAATCTCCTCTGAACTGTATGAGGCAGCCAGTCTGGACGGTGCAAATACCTGGCAGAAATTCCGTTATGTGACCTGGCCGCAGTTGTCTTCCACGACCTTCTTCGTAGTCGTCATGCTGACTATCAACTGCTTCAAGGTGTACGATATCGCCATCATGCTGGCAGGCGGTGGAAGCGGAGAATTAACCACTTCAGCAACCGTTCTTGTATACTACATCTATCAGAAAGCATTTATTGACTGGGATCTGGGTTACTCCAGCTCTGTAGCAATGGTACTGTTCCTAATGGTACTGTTCGTAACGATCATCCAGTTCCGCGGTCAGGCAAAGAGGGAGAAAGCATAATGGCAATCTTGGCTTTGAAGGTTCTTGATAAGGACAGCAACACCATCTGCGTCAGCAGTGGTGAGGACTTCGTGGATCTGGTCTGCACCCACACCTATGAAGAGGGTGACCGGATCGTGCTGGAGACCGATGAGAAAAATATACATGTACATTTACAGGTGGATGATGCTCTTGGGGATGCTTTCGTATACATAACCGACAATGTATCCTATTATGTTCCCTTCGGGGAGAAAAGAATCAGCATGTCCCCTAAGGTATTTTCCGGAAATAAACATTATCTCTATGCGGAAGTCGCAAGAGAAGATGAGATCACAGCCTATAGAAACCTGGCACTGAATCCTGCGGATCAGCATATGGATGTTCCCTGTTATCCGCATGCGACAGCCAATGTGGAGACCAGAGGCGAGAGTGTATTCGCAGCGAAAAACGCCATTGACGGTGTCCGGGCGAACCGCTCCCACGGAGAATGGCCCTACGAATCCTGGGGAATCAACATGCAGGATGATGCGGCCATGAAGCTGGACTTCGGCAGACCGGTACTGGCAGACAGGATCGTGTTGTACACCAGATCTGATTTTCCGCATGACAACTGGTGGCAGCAGGTAACAATCCGGTTTTCCGATGGCAGTGAACAGGAATTTCCCTTAGAGAAGAGCAGCAGGGCACATGTACTGCCAATCCCCGAGAAAGAGATCATCTGGCTGGAGCTTTGCAACCTGATCAAAGCAGAAGATCCATCCCCCTTCCCGGCACTGAGTCAGATTGAAGTGTACGGCAGGGTAAAACGTTAGGAGGCGCACAGATTATGAAATCAGCACATAAAAAAGCCGTTTTTGGCAAAGTGATCGTATATGCGATTCTCATTCTGATCGCAGTGGTCATGATCATTCCTTTCCTGTGGATGCTTTCCGCATCCATCAAGAGTGACAGAGAAGTATTCCAGATGAATCCTTTTGTATGGATCCCTGCGAACCCCAAGTGGGACAATTACGTGAAGATCTGGACGAAGATTCCCTTTGGCAGATTCGTGGGAAATACGGTATACTTGACATTGATCGTTACTTTCTTACAGTTACTGACCAGCAGCTTTGCAGCATATTCCTTTGCAAAACTGGACTTCCGTCATAAGAACGGATTGTTCCTGGCATACATCGCAACCATCGCAATGCCCTGGCAGGTATACATGGTACCTCAGTTCATCATGATGAGAAGAATGGGACTGAACGATAAGCTGCTTGCTATGATCTGCCTGCAGGCGTTTTCCGCATTCGGTGTATTCATGATGAAGCAGTTCTATGAAGGCATTCCCGACGATCTGTGTGAAGCCGCCAGAATCGACGGTATGAGTGAGTACCGGATCTATGCCAGCATCATGCTGCCGTTGTCGAAACCGGCACTGTCCACACTGACGATCTTCACCTTCGTGGCGACCTGGAACGACTATCTGGGACCTCTGATCTACTTAAAGAGTCAGGAGAAGAAGACCATTCAGCTGGGATTAAAAATGTTCATCAGCCAGTACTCTTCCGATTACGGTCTGATCATGGCAGGATCGGTATTGTCGCTGATCCCGGTACTGATCGTATTCCTGGTATTGCAGAAATACTTTGTAGAGGGTGTTGCCTCTACGGGACTGAAGGGATAACAGATAACAATGTATTTTCACAAGCCTGTGCCGGTTCCATGTCACAGGCTTGTATAATAAAAATGCATAATAAGGTAAAGGATAAGACTATGATAACATTTGACGAAAAGAAATATCCGCAGATCACAGATGCGGAGATCAAAGACGCTCTGCAGTTTTCCACGGAGCAGGTAATCCGGGATCTGCCGGAATTTACAGAGAAGTTCCAGAAAGCATACAGCGAGAACGGTTTCTATCAGCCGATTCCGAACAATTACTGGACCTGTGGGTTCTGGACTGGAGAGATCTGGCTGGCTTATGAATATTCTCAGGATGAAAGGCTGAAAAAAGCCGGGGAAGTTCAGGTAAAGAGCTTTTTGGATCGTATAGACAAGAAAATCGAAGTGGATCATCACGATATGGGATTTCTGTATTCCCCTTCCTGCGTGGCAGCTTATAAGCTGACCGGCAGCAAAGAGGGCAGAGAAGCAGCCATCAAGGCAGCAGACCAGCTCATCACCAGATATCATCCGGTAGGGGAGTTTATTCAGGCATGGGGACCCATGGATGCACCGGAGAATTACCACCTGATCATTGACTGTTTACTGAATCTGCCTCTGTTGTACTGGGCATCCGATGAGACTGGAGATCCGAAATACCGTGACATTGCGGAGAAACATATTCATACCGCTGTTGCCAATGTGATCCGTGAGGATTATTCTACCTGGCATACCTTCTTTTTTGATATGAAGACGGGAGCACCGGATCATGGTGCCACCTGTCAGGGATACCGTGACGGTTCCGCCTGGGCGAGAGGTCAGGCCTGGGGCGTCTACGGTATGGCACTGGCTTACCGTTATACCGGAAGAAAAGAATATATTGATCTGTTCCGGCATGTAACAGAGTATTTTCTGGCACATCTGCCCAAAGATCTGGTACCTTACTGGGATCTGGAATTCACCGACGGGGATGACCAGCCGAGAGATTCTTCTTCCGCTTCCATCGCGGCTTGTGGTATGCTGGAAATGGCGAAATATCTGGAGCCGGAAGAAGCAGAGCATTACATTACACTGGCAAAACAGATCATGCGGTCTGTCTATGTGGGCTATGCCGTAAAGGATCCGAAGGAATCCAACGGACTGGTGCTGCACAGCACCTACTCAAACCATTCTCCTTACAATACCTGCAATCATTACGGCGTAGACGAGTGCAATTCCTGGGGAGATTACTTCTACATGGAGGCACTGACCCGGTTATTGAAGGATTGGAGAGAGTACTGGTAGATTATATTAAATTGATATCATACGAAGCCCATACAGATACGCATGCCTTGATGTAAGGTCTCCGAGTGTGGATTTTCTAAAGAAAAGTGGCTTAGTTTTTCTCATTATGACGGGCCCGCCTACAGTCGACATCCATGTCGACGATCGGCTGACGCGAACATCGTGTTCGCTTTCGCCCTGTTGCCAGACCACTTTTCAAGAAAATCTCACACTCTACGACAAACATCTTCGGCATGGCATCCTGTCTGGGCTTCTGTAAGAAGTATTTCTAATATAGGAATATAGTTACTACGTTTGTTATTTTGGAGGGACTAACTGCATGAACTTACATAGCAAAAAAGATTTTCAGGACTGTATGTTATCTATCCTGGAGCCGTTAAAACCCTATTACAGTGAAGAAAAGGCGAGATTGACCCTGGGCGTTACCATGGCGCATTATGACATCGGTGCCACATGGATGGAAGCCTTTTCCCGTCCCTTATGGGGACTGGTGCCCTTTTGGGCAGGCGGTGGAAAAGAGCCGGAATTCGAAGAGATCTATCGCAAGGGCCTGACGGCCGGAACCGATGAGAAGAACCCGGAATATTGGGGAGAATGCACCTCTTTTGATCAGAGATTCGTGGAGATGGCAGCCATTTCCTATGGCATTATGTTTGCCCCCGAAGTGGTATGGGATCCTCTCACGGAAGCACAGAAGGAGAATCTCTGCAACTATTTAAATAAGATCAATGAGCATCCTCTGCCGGTGTGTAACTGGATCCTGTTCGCCGTCCTGGTGAACATTGCCATGAAAAAGGTGGGACGCCGGTATAGCCCCGAGATGCTGGAAGAATATCTGGAAGGGCTGGAGACCTTCTATCTGGGTGAAGGCTGGTATCAGGACGGAGATTCCGGTCAGAAGGATTACTATATTTCCTTTGCCATTCATTTTTACAGCCTGATCTATGCCGTAATTATGGAGAAAGATGACCCGGAGCGGGCAACAAAATACAAGGCGAGAGCCATGGAATTCGCAAAGCAGTTCATTTACTGGTTCGATGAAGAGGGCGAGGCCATTCCTTTCGGCAGATCCCTGACCTATCGTTTCTCTCAGGTAAGCTTTTTCAGTGTCTGCCTGCTGGCAGGACTGGAGCCGTTCCCGGTTCCCGTGATGAAAGGTCTGATCGCAAGGCATCTGCGCACCTGGCTGAAGCGTCCGATCTTCGACAGAGATCATGTGCTGACCATCGGCTATGGATATCCGAATCTGACCATGGCGGAGCGGTACAATGCCCCCGGTTCTCCTTACTGGGGCATGAAGGTGTTTGCCTTTTTGTTTCTTCCCGATGATCATCCCTTCTGGAGTGTGGAAGAGGCACCATTGCCGAAGCTGGCACCGGCCTGTCCCCAGAAGTATGCCGATCTGTTTGTCTACCATTACGGCAATCACACCACAGCATTTGCACCAGGCGTCTACAGCCCTAACGGACACGGCCAGATCGTGGCAAAATACGGAAAGTTTGCTTATGATACCCGGTTCAGTATCAGCGTGGCAAAGTCCTGCTACGAGCTGCATGAGAATGCCCCGGACAATATGCTGGCGTTCTGGATCGATGGTTATGTCTATGTGCGCCGGATCTGCGAGGAGTCAAAGATCACGGAGAACGGAGTATGGTCGAAGTGGAGTCCCTATCCCGGCATTACGGTAGAGACCACGATCACCCCGGATGCCGGTGGACATACCAGAGTACATAAGATCACCAGCGAGATTGACTGCGTGGCCTACGACTGTGGATTTGCAGTCAGCAGAGGTGATTTTGAAGAGGTCGGCTTTGCGGAAAAGGTGGACGGTATGTCCGCCCAGGCCAGCAACGAATTCTGCAGTTGTACTGTCAGTGCGGTATTGGATGAAAATACACAGGTTAACGAAGTGGCAGACAAACCGCCCGTAGGCTACATGATCACCGTAGATCCCAACACCAACCTGCTCTACACCAAGACCAAGATCCCGGCAGTGAAATACCACATCCGCAAGGGATCCCAGGAAATCGTCACCAGAGTGGATGCGGAAGTAATCTGAATATATAGAAATTGCAGTGGAGTTTTGCTATTTGCAGGCTCCATTGTTTTTATATGAAATAAAAGTATTATGTATACTGTAAATTGTTGAAACATAAATATTAAAAAAGTATATAGTTGCATAATTTTTTACATTATATGTAAACACTTACAAAAATAATCATAAAAATCATAGAGAAAAAAGGAAGTAAAAAGTAATTTATTGCATTTTGTACAATCTGTCTCATTTTTTATAATAAAGATGTATTGTTATAAATAATTATGGGAGGATTGTATGAAGCAAAAAACATGTAAAGTAGCGAAAACAGTATTGACTCTGTTGCTTTGTGCAGGTCTGACGGCAGGTTCGGTGCCGATAGATGCATTGGCAGCGGATGTACAGTCAGAACAGCCTGTTGGGGGCACAGAGACTGATACAGAAGCCGGAACAGAAGGCAATACGCAATCCACAGGTTCTGTATCTGATGGAAACGTAGTTATAAAGGAGAGAGAAGAAACAGGAACGGAGAGTGGTGCCCCACAGGCGGATTCCGTATCAGAAGGAGACGGAATCGCATTAATAAGCCTGGAAGCTTCCAATACACATATTGCAACTTATACAGGAAAAATTCCGGAAGGAATCACATGGGCTGCAGATGTGACGGTAGATACTTTCAGCAAGTCGTACAGCGTGGTTACGGCAAAGGCGGCGGACGGAACCAGCTATACGGTTGAGGTTGTACCGGAAGGAATTGTATACTTTATTGACAATGTAACATCAGACTTTTCGGAAACTACAACAGAGCCTTATGAAGCAGTAAAGACATTAGCAGGTGACCAGCTGATAAATAAAGTCTATGATCAGCAAAAGACGGCGGATACTGCATGGGGTCTGGTAGATACGGATGCGACAACCAAAAAATATAACAATACGACTACTGATAAAACAGCCACCGGTATTTATGGAAATAATGCCATAGGAGAAACGTTGTCTTATGATCTGTATCTGGAGGCAGGCACCTATACTATTACTTCAGGACATAGAGAATGGTGGGACAAAACCCGTCCTATGGATGTGCTGTTAAAAACAGACGCAGGAGAAACAACCATTGGAAGTGTATCTGTTAGCAAAAGTGTAAAAACAGCACAATTTTCTTATACTTTTACGCTGGATACTGCCCAGACGGTTACTTATACCTTAAAGAGTACGGCAAAGCAGGCTCCTGTTTTAAGCTGGCTTGGAGTATCAAAATATATCACAAAGGAATCGGAATATTTTGGACAGGCTCTGGAAGACAATAATCAGCTCACTGTTCTTTCTGATGCTTCCTTAGAAGCAGACAGCGGCACAGGAAAGCAGCTTTCTGTGACAGGTGGCTGGACTAGTGGTGGTATCTCTAAGGCAGGCGCAACCATAAAAAATGCACCTGATTTTTTCCAGAGAAATCAGTTTACATATAATCTCAACTTAAAATACAATTACATACAAGAAGGAACGGGGAGTCGTGCTGCTGTTTTCCTTGGTAATTCCGATTCCACTGCTTTCCGTGTAATTCCGGCAAAGTCCCAGAGTCAGTCTGTGCTGAGAGTGGGTACCAATGCAGGAGCAAAGGATTATCCTCTGACAACGGCTCTTACTGCAGGGGACTGGCATGCGCTTTCTATTGTGTATACCGAGGATGAACAGCAAGGCTATGTGGCATTATACTGTGACGGAGCAAAGGTACTGAATGCCACTGGAATAGGTTTTAAATTAAGTAATACTACCAATCTGGCTGCCGGAATCGGTGCAGCTTATGGAACCAGCTATTTGTGCAACGGTACTTATGACAATATTGTTGTCATGGCAGCAGCAGCAACAGAGGAAGAAGCCATTACGGAAACACAGGCAAGACTGGATGCCATCAAAGGCGCTGTCCAGACAGACGGAAACATAGTGATATCCGGTGCAGATGTTGACAAGGCAACAGCCAATATCAATGGTCTGACTTATAAGGGCTTTGGTATGTTAAATGGTAACAGTACCAGTAACCTGCTGCTGGATTACAAGGCAGAGCATTCAGATCAATACTGGGAAATGATGCGGTATCTTTTCGGTGGAGAATATCCTTTGTTTACCCATATCAAGATGGAAATGGGAAATGACGGAAATAATTCTACCGGAGCAGAAGCCTGTACCATGCGTTATGAGAACGAAGAAGCGGATGCTTCCCGCTCTCCGGGATTTGTCATGGCAGCCGATGCGAAGAAGATCAACCCGAATGTCAAGATCAGTATTTTGCGTTGGGAGATGCCGGCATGGGTTGCTTCCAAATGGAGCAGTGACCGTACCGGTGCAGGATATGAAGCAGTTTATAAATGGTACAAGGAGACCATTTTTGATGCCTATGAAAAATATGGTTATGTCGTAGATTTCGTAGATCCTGATAAGAACGAGACAACAGACCCTAATGAGGACTTTATCAAATGGTTTTCCAACCGGGTAAAAAAAGAAACAGATTTCCCGGACTATATGGATCAGGCAGCGATTGACGCTTATCACAATATCAGAATTATTGCTTCTGACGAGAATAAGACCCTGCAAATCGTACCTTCCATGAGAAGCGACAATGATCTCTACAATGCAGTAGATATCATTGGTTTCCATTATCGTACCAGTGCCACGGAGGATTACATCAAAATGGCGGATGTGGACGACAAGGAGGTATGGTACAGCGAGGGGTGTGCAACCTTTGGTTATACAGAGTTACAGGAAAACAAGACGAGTGAATACGGTGGTGGAACGATCGGAGGATATCAGAGTCCGTTGGCTCTGGCAGACAGCTTTATCAATGCGTTTACCGGATCTCGCAGAACCCACTATATTTTCCAGCCGGCTATCGGTTCCTTCTATGAAGGCATCCAGTATGGCCATAAAGAGCTGTTAAGTGCCAGAGATCCCTGGAGCGGTTATATCCATTATGATCCGGCACTGTACATGATTGCACATTTCTCTCAGTTTGCAGTCACCGGATGGGAGGATACCGACCCTTCCCAGAATGAAATCTGGCGTGTTATCACCGGTGCAACCTCCGGATCCTTCGGCTCCAGTGACAATGAGCATCAGACAGCAGGGATGGATGGGAAAGCCAGCTATATGACACTGGTATCTCCGGATAAAAAAGACTTTTCTGTAATTTTTGTAAATAACACAAGAAATCAAAAAACCTTTAAGATTACTGCAAAGGATATGGCAGTAGCCTCCGATGCAACCTTAAAAATATGGACAACCACAACAGATAGCTATTTACAAAAGAGTGATACAGATGCAGAACAGCAGAACGGTTGCTGGTATGTAACAGTTCCGGCTTATGGGATGGTAACAGCAACTACACTGAATACGTCACCTGCAAGAACACCGGAACAAGAAATCCATAACGAGGACAGAACGGTTTTGGATACTGACAGTACCGGACGCAATCAGAATACAACGGATAATGTACTTTATGCGGATGATTTCGAGTATACAGAAGAACCGGAAATGGAACAGTATAATGCCAAAACCGGGAAAACCACCAGTGTAGATTATCTGACAGCAAGAGGCAATGAGCCACGTTACATGTTGGATACGCATGGCGCTTACATTGTAGAGAACGGCAGATTAAAATCGGAACTGACGACCAGTGTGGGACAGTGGAACGGTGGAGAACCTTCAACGATCGTCGGTGATTTCCGTTGGATGGACTATGTTACCACGATAGATGTGCAGATACCGGATGCATCTGCATCGACCTATGCGAGACTGGGTATCCGTACCCAGACAGGCATGAACTGGAACCAGAGCGGCTATACGCTGGAGATTAACGGTGCCGGCTCTTGGAAGCTGTACCGCATAGGCAGTGCTGTAGCAAATGGAACGGTAACAGCCACAACAGATGGCAAATATGAATTAAAGCTGGCAGCCCTTGGCGACATGATTACCGCGTTTATCAACGGAGAACAGGTCACAAGCTATCAGGACGCATCTCCGATGCTGTCCGGTCGCGTCAAGATCAGCAACAACTGGCATCAGGTATATTATGATAACCTTCTCATTGAGAAGATTGCAGGAGGATGTGCTTATGCGTTGTCTATGGTGGATGGACAGGATGACAGCGTAAGCTATGAGGGAAGTTGGACAATCGACAATCCCGGAAGCGGCAGTGCGGACAACTGGTATCGTACCTTGTCTGTATCAGGCGGAAGCGGTGCAACAGTGAGTTTCCCTATCCATGGTGCGGGATTTGCAATTATTGGACCTAACAACGCCGGGACGAAGCTGGATGTCTATGTAGATAACAACCTTGTAGCGGAGAATGTTTCGACCACAGCAGCTGCAAGTCGTTATGAGTCTTACAGCTATAGTGGTCTGAGCCTTGCAGATCATAATATCAAAGTAGTAGTAAAGAGTGGAACCCTGAAAATAGATGCACTGTATGCGTTGGGTGAGACAACCCAGATCGGTGATGATGTGCTTGTCAGCGTAGAAACAAAATTTCCTGCAGCTTATGCAGTTGAGCAGAATCAGACCCTCAAGAATTTGCCGGCTACGGTAGAAGTAAAGACAGGAAATGGAACTGTAGTGACCAAGCCTATCGTATGGAGCAATAATACGGCGGAACATTTCTCGGAAGCTTATGCGACGACCAGTGTCACCGGTGTGGTGCAGGATGGTGTCAACAGCTTCGGAGCAAGTCTCGGAGTGACGATTCCGGTAGAAGTGGTGCCGGAGAATACGGTATATTTTATTGATATGGTAAAGGGAACTCCGGATGCAGATGCAAAAACGGAAGCCTTTGCAGCAGTGAAGGAACTCAGAGGAAGTGCGCTGTTGAACCAGACTGCGGATCAGTTAAAGACCTCCGGCAATAGCTGGGGGCTGGTAGATACTGACGCGGGAACCAAGAGTTACACCGATACTACAGATAAGACAGCAACCGGTATTTACGGGAACAATAACGAATCAGGCGAAACTCTGACCTACGCGCTGACTTTAGATCCCGGTAAATACACCATTACCTCTGCACACAGAGAGTGGTGGGGAATGACCAGACCGATGAACCTGACAGTAACAGTGGATAATATTACACTGGATGCCGGAACGATTCAGGTAGACGGCAGCAATCCGAATGCTGTAAATACTTATTCTTTTGACGTAAGAACCAAACAGACCGTAACCTATACGATCACTGCAACCGGAACACAGGCTCCTGTCATCAGCTGGCTCGTTGTCAGCCGGACCGGAGATGCCGAGGAAATTCAGCCGAATGACAGTATTCCCGGTACATCAGGCAGTGTCATCCGTGATACGAACGGAAAGGCGATGCAGGCACACGGCGGTTCCGCAGCAGCCATGAAAGAAGGAACCGGAGAGGGATGCGTCAATATTGACCTCGATGGTGACGGACAGATCACAGAGGGTAAGACCGTATATCTGTGGTATGGAGAAGATAAGACCAACAACACCAGACCGGTAGATGGTGTAAAATGTTATGTTTCTACCGATCTTTACAACTGGACCGACAAGGGAACAGTACTGTATCTTCAGAGCAGCATCCTGCCGATTGAAGAATCCGCAGAGAAAGCAATCACTTCCTCCGCAGGAGCAAATGGAACAGGAACGACCCAGAGTTATCCTGCAATGCAGCTCAGTAATACCAATTTCGAGACTCTGAAGGCATGGGGAAAGCTGTCCGCAGCACCAGAGGGTGTCACCGAAGCGGAATTCCGTGATGTCAAGCTGTTCTTAAGAGCCTATGTCACAGAGTTTGAGAAAGAGCCAACGAGCGCTGAGGATATATCCTGGATTGCAAAGAGTTATGATGAGACAAAGGTAGAGGCAGGTAGCTTCCTGTACCCTGACAGCAAGACCAATGGAACCCAGACCGTATCCAGATTACAGCTTGCTTTCGAGGGAATGTATGGTAATTATTGCATTACTGAGCGACCTAAGATGGTCTATAATGAAAAGACAAAGAAATTTGTCATTATTTTCCATGCAGATGGACCTTTGTACAACAATGAAAAGCTGTACAACTGGGTGAAGAACGGTATGCAGGGCAACTGTGAAGCCAGCAGATACAGCCGCGCTATGGTTGGTTTTGCAACAAGTGATACACCATTCGGACCTTTCGAAGTGGTAAATATGACCCGTATGAATTATGATGAGAGCCTGAATGCACAGCGGTTGGGCGAAGCCAGAGACATGACTGTGTTTGTCGATGATGTGGATGCAAATGCAGACGGAGCAAAGGATGCTTATGTAATCTACTCCAGTGAGATGAATGCAAAGCTGTATGCATCTCTATTGAACAGTGATTATACCGGGCTCGCTGCCAAGGGTAATACAGCGGACAATCAACAGATGGCAGCCCGTCTGGTATCTGACAATAGCAGAGAAGCACCCGCTGTCATGAAATACGATGGTTGGTATTACATGATTACGAGCGGAACGGATGGCTGGAACAGCACCGCACATACCTACTATCGCAGTCAGAACATTCTAAGCGGCTGGGAAAAAGTAGGAAACCCGGCAAAGAATGATACCGGAAAATGTTTTGATACACAGGTGACATATATTATTCCGATTGATGCACCTGCAGGAAAGTTCATTTATATGGGAGACCGTTGGAATGGCAACAAATTGTCCGACAGCCGTACTGTCTGGCTGCCCTTACAGGTAGATGCCACTTCCCATACTATTGCGATTCTGAATCGCACCAACTGGAAGACAGAAGAACTGGAAGATCTGATCCCGGTTGGCATACAGACTGCACTTCCCAAGATCACATGGACGGACGGCAGTAATTTGCCGGAGAAAGTCACGGTAAGCTATAAGGGACAGACTGTGGAGAGTAAGGTTGCCTGGGACAAGAGTTCTTATCAGGTCATCGGCAGAACCACTGTCACCGGTAAACTCATCGATTGCCGGAACGCGGAGATCTCAACAGAAATGCTGGTATGTCCGAAAAATGCAGTTTATTTTGCAAATGCATCGAAAGCACCGGTAAGTGCAGATTATACTTCCATCATGAAACAGCTCGGCAATACATTGTTACATACAGTGGATGTATATGATGGCGCCTACAGTACAGAAACAGGATTTGGATATGTAGGAGCAGAAGGAAAGCTGCGTAACAGCACAGATGACATTTATCAAAGTATGCGTTATGCAACAGACAAGACCCAGAGCATCAGTTATCGGTTTGATCTGGAAGCCGGAAAATATAATGTTTATGTGGGTATGTTTGACCCCTCCAGCTGGTGGGATGGAAAACGCTATGCGGATATCAGTCTGAATGATAAGGTAGTAACAGAGAAATACAATTACCAGAATAATGTAAACGATACTCTTACGTATGAAAATGTAGAGGTAGGCGAAGAAGGAACTCTGACGATAACTATTTCGCCGAATGCAGCTACATCCAGTGCCGTTCAGGTCAGCTTTATTGTAGTGGCAAAAGCGCAGAAGGATGCAGAAGTTACCCCGACTCCGGAGCCTACGGCAAGTCCAAAGCCTACGGCAAGTCCAAAGCCTACGGCAGCACCTACGGCAACGCCCTCAAACGATTCCAATCATGAGGATGACAAGGACAACAACACCTCGAATTCTCCTGTGGCAGCAACCGCAACTCCGGTTCCGGTAGCAACAGCAAGACCTGTTCGTCCTACAGTGGGTGCAACACCAAGTGATATGGTAAATGCGACACCGACCGTTCCGGCAACAACACAGAAGACAGAAAAAACAGGAGCAACCATAATCAATGCAGCCGGTGAGGCTGAGGCAATCGGATGGAAGGATATCCTTGAAAATATTCGTCAGAATGTAAGTGATAGCAGCAATAAAGAGATCTATATTGTGGCAGGCAGCGACACCGTTGTTCCTGCAGAAGTATTGCAAAGCGTAATGGGAAGCAACCTGTCTCTGAGAATCGAAATCGAGGAGGAACTGGCATGGATCATTGAAGGACAGGAGATCACAGAAAATGTAGGAGATATTGATTTCGGAATCCTTAGGTCAGCGGATCGGATTCCTGCTGAACTGATAACACAGACGACACAGGGACATGATTATATTCCTTTGTCACTGGTACACGACGGAAGCTTCGGCATGACCGCAAAACTGTCAGTCCGTCTTGGTACAGAGAATATCGGTAAATATGCAAATCTCTTCTACTATAACCCTGACAATGCAGCAATGGAGTTAGTTGCGTTCGGTCAGGTGGCAGACAGCGGATGGGTTGAACTCAACTATGAGCATGCCAGCGAATATCTGCTGGTTATGGCTGACGAGCCTATGGATGTAGAGAATCTGTCCAAGGATGCTTCGTCGGAAGCAGTTTCCGCAGAAAATGACAACACAGAGAGCCAGAACCGTAATCACAGCAAAGCAGGAAAAATTTGGATTCCTATTGTGATTGTAATAGTATTGACAGGATGTGCTGCAGGATATTTCTATCTGCGTAAGAAAAAGTAAAAGAGTATATATATTCTGTATGATCTAACATTAAAAACCGGCGAAATCTTATTTGACATGGCTGTCATTAAGATTTCGTCGGTTTTTTGTATACGGTAGGTTATGCAGGATTTTAAAATCACGAGACATCATTGATAAGATTGGGTTCAGTAGGATACAGAAAGTTGTATTACTTTGCGGAGTAAAACAAGAAAAGACAGAAAGAAGTATCTGCAAATAAGAAGTATATAAAATGTTTAGATTTGGACAGTGGAAATCACAACATTTTTATGCTATCATACATATAACAGTAAGAGGTGATAGCTATGAAAATAGAACGAATTGATGATAAGACCGTAAAGTGTTTTCTTTCCAATGAAGAATTGGAAGAGTACGATATTGATTATAAAGATTTTGTGACCCGCAGCGATAAAGCAAAAGAAGTGGTACAGGAGATCATCGAACAGGCAGAGGAAGAGGTAGGCTACAAGCCGCCGAAGTATGCGTTTGACCTGCAGATCATGATGCTGCCGGATGAGGGACTGGTACTGGTATTTTCCGAGAAGGAACCGTTGGAGAACAAAAACGGTGCACAGCTGTTGCAGGCTTTGCAGGAAATGAAACGGGTCTTCGAGGAGAAGAAGGCAGAGATCGGCGCTACGCTGGGAAAACAGGCGAAGGAAGAAACGGAGAACAATGCCGGGAAAAATAAGAAAGCAAAGGGAAAAGCAGAGGAAGCGGCAAAGCCCCAGTTTGCAATTTTTGCCTTCCGCAATATCGGCAGAGTGATCGAATATGCCGCCGTATTACCGGCGAACCTGCGGATCAACAGCACGTTGTACCGGATGGAAGACGGCACTTGCTATGTCTATGTGCAGAAGGGCGGTGCGTCCTACGAGCGCTACAGCAGAGCCTGCATCCAGGCTATGGAATTCGCAGCGTTGTATGCCGCAGACGAGCAGAAGATAAGATATCTGGAAGAACACGGTGAATGCCTGATCCGGGAGAAAGCACTGAAGAAACTGCGTGCATAATACTGCACCATAGGAATCTGCATGACTGCTTGTAGATTAAGCAGATTCAGGATATGCTCCATGGGGTATCTCCCGCTACCTTCGCCATATCCTCCGGCAGAGGTGCTGTGAACTGCATTTTCTCCCCGGTGATGGGATGGACAAAGGACAGCTTCCAGGCATGCAGTGCCTGACGCTGTATCAATGCCATATCGGGATTGTACAGATAATCTCCGATCAGGGGATAACCCAGGTATTTCATATGAATCCGTATCTGATGGGTGCGGCCGGTCTCTAAAATGAGAGAGACCAGGCTGTGCCCGTTTTTTTCGTCCAAAACCCGGTAATGGGTAACAGCGGATTCCCCTTTTTCAAAATCCACACAACGCTCAATGATAGAACCTTCTTTTCGCCCTAAAGGTGCGGTAATCGTACCCCCAGAAGGCAGCACAGAGCCTTTTACAATGGCAAGGTATTCCCGTGTGATACCGGAACTTGCCTTGTCGGCGATCATGGTGGACAGCATTCCGGCGCTGACATAATGCTTGGCTACGATGGTCAGTCCGGAGGTATCCCGGTCCAGACGATTAATACAGCGGAACACAAAAGGACAGTTCTGCTGTGCAAAATAATAGGCAAGACTGTTTGCCAGGGAATTGTAATAATTGTTCATGGAAGGGTGGATCGGCATGCCTGCCGGCTTATTGATCACCATGAGATCCTCGTCCTCGTAGATGATATCCAGCGGCAGCTCCACCGGTGGGATTTTTTCCGAGGAGTGTTCCTCGTGGATATGCAGCGTCAAGGTATCTCCCGGCTGCAATATATGATTCATGAAGCAGGGAATCCCGTTTGCCTGCACGGCGGTGGGGTCTTTTTTTAACTGCACCAGATTCTGGGAAGAAAACCCTTTCTGCTTCAGGAAATGGCTGACCGGCAGGGGGGATATGAAATGATCTGTTGTATAGGTTAATGTACGTTCCATAAAAATTGTGCTTTCTAAATTATTATTTATGATACATAACGATGGTATTTTTCATACTCTCTTTGCTTGGGCGGCTATCGTAATCAAATTTGCGGTACAATTTATCCACGGCGGCTGCTTTATACGGGTGAACTTATTGTATCATAACACAATTCCCACGTTGTAATAAACAGCTATTCTCAGGATCGGGCAAAATCGGACAGTCCAGGGAGCAAATAATGTCATTTCAGAAGCAGATTATGTTTTCTATAATATCGTTAAAAGCACAAGTTTGTGCTTCTGCAAGCACAGATTATGAAAAAGCTGATGCTCGAAGCAGAGGAATATTGCGACAGAGATTGGGTAACAGAGCAGATTTGCAACGAAAATAATGAGTGAGAAAGGTATGGTGGTTAGTATGGAAAAATACGCATGGCGCGGAAAAATTGTACCGGGAATGCAGGAAGAATATAAGAAGAGACATGACAATATCTGGCCGGAGATGAAGGAAGTTCTGGCAAACGCCGGAATTGTAAATTACTCTATCTGGATGCAGGGCGAGGAACTGTTCGGTTATTACGAATGTGAAAAGGGCGTCGATTATGCGGCAAAAGTGCAGGCAGAGAGTGATGTAGTGAAAAAATGGGATGAATATATGAAAGATATTCTGATCATGGAGAAGGATCCTGTTACAGGAGCACAGCCGCTTCTTACACAGGTATTCAGTTTCAGATAAGGGAGGCTGTGGATATCTTATGGAAAAATATTATCTGGCCGTGGATATCGGTGCGTCCAGCGGACGACATATTCTGGGACATTTGGAGAACGGCAAAATAGAGCTGGAAGAGATCTATCGTTTTGAGAATGGCATGGATCATAAGGACGGAAAGCTTCTGTGGGATGTGAACCGTCTGTTCGGCGAGATCGTTGCTGGCATGAAAAAATGCAAAGAACTGGGAAAGATCCCGGTGAGCATGGCTATTGACACCTGGGCTGTGGATTATGTTCTATTAGACGAAAAGGATCAAATTCTGGGTGATACTTACGGTTATCGTGATCACCGCACGGATGGCATGGACGCGGAGGTGGCGAAGATCCTGCCGGAGACCGAACTGTATGGAAAAACAGGTATCCAGAAGCAGATTTTCAATACCGTTTATCAGCTGATGGCAGTAAAGCAGCAGACTCCGGAGCTTTTACAGCAGGCAAAGACACTTCTCATGCTGCCGGATTACTTCGGTTTCCGTCTGACGGGCAATAAATTGTCGGAGTACACGAACGGTTCCACGACACAGCTGGTGAATCCCGATACCTTCCAGTGGGATAAGGAGCTGATCCGTAAGCTGGGTTACCCGGAGGATATTTTCCTGCCGCTGCAGATGCCCGGAACGAAAGTGGGCCAGCTGCTTCCGGAGATTCAGAAGGAAGTAGGATTCGATCTGGAAGTGGTACTGTGCGGAAGCCATGACACCGCATCGGCCGTAATGGCAGTTCCTCAGACAGAAGGAGACGGCATTTATATCAGCTCGGGAACCTGGTCTCTCATGGGAATCGAATCCCTGAAACCGGTCATTACAGAGGATGCCGCAGCGGCCAACTTTACCAACGAGGGCGGTTACGATCACCGGTTCCGTTTCCTGAAAAATATTATGGGACTGTGGATGATCCAGTCCGTAAGACACGAATATAACGATGCATACTCTTTTGCACAGCTGTGCAATATGGCGGAGGAAAGCAAGGAGTTCCCTTCCAGAGTGGATGTGAATGACCAGAGTTTTCTCTCTCCGGACAGCATGGTGGAAGCCATCAGACAGTACTGTCATAAGACAGGACAACCGGTACCGGAGTCCGTGGGAGAGCTGACTTCCGTAGTATACCGCAGTCTCGCACAGTCCTACGGAGAGACCGTAAGAGGTCTGGAGAAGATCGCCGGGAAGACCTATGACAGCATCCATATCATCGGGGGCGGTTCCAATGCAGCATATCTGAACCAGTTGACAGCGGATGCTACGGGCAAGACCGTATATGCGGGTCCCGGTGAGGCAACCGCTATCGGCAACCTATTGGCGCAGATGATCCATGCAGGAGATCTTGCAGATCTGAAGAGTGCCAGAAAATGTGTCCGGGAGTCTTTTGAAATTAAGACATTTGCTCCGGCAAAGTAATAAAAAGCGGCTTGCGAATGCGCAGGCAAAGCGGTTACTTAAAACGTGACCTTAAGAAAAGGAGGAAATTATAAATGTTAGTAAACACAAAGGCAAAGATCGGTGTATTTTCCATCGCTCTGGGAGCATATCTGCCCCAGTTCCCCCAGCTGGTGCCTAATTTCGAGGCACAGTATGAGGATTTCAAGAAGACGATTCCCGATACTGTAGATATCGTTGATGGTGGCATGGTGACCACCAAGGAACAGGCTATGGCAGCCGGTGATAAGTTCCGTGCAGCGGATGTGGATCTGGTATTTTTACAGCTGCTGACCTATGCAACTTCCTATAACGTACTTCCCGCCATCCGTGATCTGGATGTGCCTGTAGTATGTATCAATGTGCAGAAGAAGCTGGCACCGGACTATGCCAATACCGATATTCCCATCTGGCTGGGTGACCTGTATGCCTGTGGTGCCGTAGGTGAGGCTGTGGCAGACCTGGAGCGTGCAGGCAAGAGACATGCTGTAATCACCGGCGTGGTAGAAGGCGGCGACCCCGAGGTGGCAGCTCAGATCGAAGATTGGTGTAAGGCAGCTCAGGTCCGCAGACGTTTCCGTCAGACCAATATTGCCCAGATCGGCCGCCCTTATCCCGGAATGATGGATCTCTATATCGATGAGACCAACCTTTACAACAGAATGGGCCTGTATACCAAGCAGTTTGACTGGGAAGATATGTGGGCTATTGCAGATGATATTACCGATACCGAAGCTATTAAGGCGAAGGCACAGGACATCATCGATACCTTCGAAGTAGAGGGTGGCGCTACCGCAGAGGATGAAGATATTCTGGATATGGCAAAGCATGTGCTTGCTTTCGAGCAGTGGGCGAAGGATGAAGACTTAAGCATGATCGCCTCCCATTATGCCGGTAAGGCACAGGGAGTAGCCGGTAAACTGGATTCCATGCTGATCCCTGCATTTTCCATGCTGATCAAGCAGGGTACTGCATGTGCGGTAGAAGGTGACATGAAGGTTGCCATGGCAATGTCCATTCTGAAGACCATTTCCGGCATGGGACAGTTGTCCGAGATGTATTCCATTGATTTCAACGAGGATATCTGCATCATCGGTCATTCCGGATCCGGCGATGCGGATATCTCTCTGGCACATAAGCCCACCATGAAGATCGTTAAGGTATTCCACGGCAAGGTAGGCGGCGGATATCTGACTCAGTTCTATCCTCCCGTAGGCCCTGTGACCTATCTGGCTATCACGCAGGATAAGGATGGCAACTTCAAGTTCGTTGTGGCAGAGGGCGAGAACCAGCCCGGACCGATCTTCACCTTCGGCGACACCAACATGCGTACCAAATTCTCGATCCCCTGCAGAGAGTTCGTGAACCGTTGGAGCGAGGCTGGTCCTACCCATCATATGGCAGCAGCAGCCGGCAGACATATTGACACGATTTTAAAGGTTGCTAAAATACTGAACGTACCGGTAGATGTGATCACACGGTAAGGCATTTGCGTAAAAATGGCGAAGTAACCACAGGAGCAAAAAGCGAACTCTGAAAACCGATTTTGCGAATGGGATGTTGAATAATTACGAATGTTTATGATTTAAAAACAATATACCTGTAGGCGGCAGTCCACAGGCAATGGAAAGGTTAGGTATTATCATGAAATTTTTAGATGCAGAATTTGTACAGGGATTTATCAGAATGGCAGATGACGGCTGGCAGCAAGGCTGGCATGAGCGTAACGGAGGTAACCTGTCCTACCGTGTGAAGCCGGAAGAGGTAGAACTGGTAAAGGAGAACTTTGAGCCGAAGGAGTTCCAGCCCATCGGCACCACAGTTCCCGCACTGGCAGGAGAGTATTTCCTGGTGACCGGCAGTGGCAAATATTTTCGTAATGTCAGCATTAAGCCGGAAGATTCTATCTGCATGATCGAACTTGACGACAAGGGTGAGAATTACCGTATCGTATGGGGTCTGGTAAACGGGGGCAGACCTACCTCGGAGCTCCCCAGCCACCTGATGAATCTGGAAGTGAAGAAGCTGCAGGATCCCGACTACCGTGTGGTATATCATGCACATACCACCAATATCATTGCGCTGACCTTCGTGCTTCCTCTGGAGGATAAGGTATTCACCAGAGAACTGTGGGAGATGGCAACCGAGTGCCCCGTAGTATTCCCGGATGGTGTGGGCGTAGTGCCCTGGATGGTACCGGGCGGCAGAGAGATCGCAGTAGCTACCTCCGAACTGATGAAGAAATACGATCTGGCCATCTGGGCACATCATGGAACCTTTGCCGCAGGCAAAGACTTCGACCTGACCTTCGGTCTGATGCATACCGTAGAAAAATCCGCAGAAATTCTGGTGAAGATGTTGTCCATGCAGCCGAATAAGAGACAGACCATTACCCCCGATGATTTTCGCCATCTGGCAAAGGACTTCGGTGTGACCCTTCCGGAAGAATTCTTATATGAAAAATAACGATCCGAGGGACACACGAAGGAGCCTCGAACCGTTATATCTTGAATGCCTGACGTTATCGGCGCGATTTTAAACGCGCCTCGTTAGGTGTCATATCATACATTTTTTTGAACTGTTTGTAGAAGAAGTTCTGATTCTCATAGCCTACAGACAGGGCAATCTCAGACACCGGCAGCGCGGTGTGGGACAGCTGATTCATAGCGACCCGCATACGCTGCCGTGTTTGTATTTCCTTAAAGGTAGTGCCGGAATATTTTTTGATCATACGGCTCAGGGAAGAGGGGGTGTACCCGATCTGTGCAGCCAGTTCGTGAAGAGTTCCGATATCATAATGCTCCGCCAGGTATCTGCGTACCACCACCATCAGGACATTGCTCTGCTCATCTTTCTGGTCTAATAAAATATTTTCCGCATTGCTTAAGATATGCATGAACAGCAGGGCAAAGGTGTGTTCCGAGAGCTTATGCCAGTTCTGAGGCTGCTGTAACAGAAGGAAGACCGCATTGTGGATGAGGTTCTGGATGCAGGGATTGTCGGAGACGGTAAAGTACAGATACTGACCGACACAACTGTCACCTTCCAGCGCATTGATGATAAAATCCGCCAGAATATTATCCTTGTTGATCAAAGTCAGGATATTCTGGAAATAGGCGGGGCGGATGATGATGTTAATGCCCAGATCTTCCTGGCCGCAGGCTATTACCGCATGTTCGATATGTTGGTTCATAAATAGAAGTTCCCCGGGGCGGAGACAGATCTCTTCTTCATTTATGACATGTGTGACAGAACCGGAGAGACAATAAAAGATCTCCACGTAATCATGTTTATGCTTTGGAAAATCCACAAAGCGGGTGTGGCGACGCAGAGTAATATCATCTTCGGAGTGTTCCAAAAATTTATCACTCTCTACTACAAAATCCTGTTTGCTGGTGTAGAGATTCTTCTGAACGGCAATATTACCGTCTAAAATCTGTTGTTCCTCCGGTGTGATATAGGCCGGATCCAGAAAACCGTTCTCATACATATCGATCGTCATTCCTTTCAGCAACCCGCAATTTTGAACTGCGGGCAGGTTTTTCGACTGAGTTTATTTTACAGGAAAGAGACAAAAACCTCAAGATGTGTGCAAAAAGTGATTCTGCATTGCACGTGTCATTTTTGTGTTGTATATTAATAATGATTGTGAACAATAAGCAGCTTTGCACCGGCAGTCCAAAGTGTGCAGGTTGTGGAAAGATATGAGGATTTGTATGGCAGATACCACAGTTAAAAAGATCATCTGCAGTTCCTGTGGGGCAGAATTTGAGGATACCCTTCCGAAGTGTCCCTATTGCGGAAGCCTGAATTACAAGGGCGCCGAAGCGGAATATCTGGGGAAGCTGGAAAGCATGCGGCAGGATATGCAGCAGTTGGAGCAGGTACCGGAGAAGGAACTGAAGAAAAAACTGAAAAAGAAACAGAAATTTGTGATTAAGCTTCTGATCTTATTGGCGGCATTGGCAGCGATACTTGCGGTAATTGTGTTCCGGGTGCAGTATATAGAACCCAGGGATGCCAGAGCGGATTATCTGTGGGAAAAAGAGAACTTTCCGATACTGGACCGTCTCTATCAGGAGAAGGATCTGGAAGCACTGATGGATTTTTATGAGCAGGCTGTCGAAGAGAACAGAACCATAGACCGATGGGAACACAGTGGTATTTTCCGCTGGCTCATGAGCTGTCGGGATGCGAGGGAATATCTGGCACTGGAGCAGAGTGGAGAGACTTTGAATGAGTATCAGCAGGCATTGCTGCTGGATGATTATTGGATGATGCGGGGACTGGACTACAGCGAGGTCATTCTGACGGAGAAAGACAGGGAGTATATCCGTCCTTATGTGGAAGCAACCCTGAACAGTCTGGCAGACCGTTATACGTTTACCGCAGAAGAAGAGAAAAAATTCGAGGATAGTCTGCGAAATAATTACGGTTATCCCAGATATGAGGATTGCGAGGAATACATTAAGAAGCATAACGAATAGGAAAGGATCATAAAAGCAATGATGAAATGTAAATATTGCGGGGGCAATCTGACATTGGAGCAGGCATATTGTCCGCATTGCGGAAGACCGAATGAAGAAGCCGCACAGCATGTCAAAGACATGGAGCATTACAAGAGCAACTTTGAGGATACCAAAAGTGATGTCTATGAAGTGGCGGAGAAAAATACGGAGATCATGTCACATATGATAATCATCACAGTGCTGGTGATCCTGTGTGTGGTGGTGTTTGTAGTATCTGCACGTAGCTGGAGCATCCACAGAGGCTTGCTGCAGTTTGATGCAGGGATCCGGCAGAGCAGCTATATGAAACAGATGGAACAATATCTGGAAGATGAGGATTACATAGGTTTATCAGCTTTTTGCGACAGGCATTACATCCGGCCTTATAGCAGTAATAATAATTATGAAAAATATCAGCTGCTCATGGAAGCCAGCGGAGCGTATCGTTACTTTTATGAAAGTCTGATGAAGGCAGTTACGATCAACTCCGGCAATGTATCCATACTTCCCGGTCTGTATGAAAATATTTCGGATTATTACGAGCAGCTGGAAAGGATTCTGCATCCTGTGGATAATGATTATAGGGCAAAACAATATCGGGAACTGCCGGAGGAGCAGAAGGAAGCCATTCTCCGGATGGAAGAGAATGAAAAGGCACTGCTGCAGACCTATTTTGGCATGACCCCGGAAGAGGCAGAGAATTTCGGTACGATGTCAAATGCACAAAAAATCTTATTCCTGGAAGAAAAAGGCGAGGTGATGGGTTATGGTAAATCTGAAGAGTAAGCTGAAACAGGCACAGAAGCAGAGAGGTGCGCTGCTTGTGATGAATCTTGTGATCATAGCCCTGTGCCTGATATTGTTTTGGGGAACCATTCATATGTTCCGGCAATTAAATGACGCCTTTTCCCGTCCTGCGAAGACCAACTGGATGGAGAATAATGTACAGAGTGAAAATTATGCTTATTTAGTAGTAAATTATCATGAGGATATGGTGTACGGCGGCTTGCTGTCCGGAACGAAAAAGGAATGCTATGGTGTGGCGAGATATTTTGAGGCGGCGTCCATGTATAAGGCATTTCTTCAGACCGGAGATACGGAGCGAGCTGCCAGAGAAAAGGAGAAGATGGATGCCGCATATGAAGAAATGGGTGACTGGAATATTGCAGCGGACAGCATCAGGGAGAGACTTGGACTGGACTGACAGATTTGCTGTAGGAATACCTGCGATATTACTGGCAACCTGTCAGACAGTGGGATGCCGGATCAGTATAGAATACCATACTTCCGTACATAGAACGATGCAGTCTTGGCTGGAACAGGTTCCTATGGCAGGCTGGATTTTGTGGTGGATAGCAGAGACATTACTTTTTGGACAGATGCTGCGATGGCTGTTTGTACATGCAGGGAGAGACAAGGCAGTTCAGGAGGACGGTATCGGGAAAGGTATCGGAAAGAGAATATTTTTGATTTTTGCAGGATTGTTGATAGCCTGGCTGCCGGTGCTCCTTTCCAATGATCCTGGATTTTATAATTATGATATTTATGGGCAGGTGCCTCAGGTGATGTATCCGGAGGTGCCGTATAATACACACCATTCGTTACTCAGCACGTTGGTCATGGGAGGCGTTATCACATTAGGATACCGGATATTCGGGACGATGGAGAAGGCAGTATTTCTTCACTCCTGCTTCCAGATGATACTTTGTGCGGCGACCTTTTCCTACAGTCTGGATTTCTGGTATCGGCGATTGAATAGAAAATGGCTGTTGGGAGTCGGATTTTGTTTTTATGCTTTTCTGCCGACGATTGCCTTGTTTTCCGTCAGTACGACCAAGGATGTGGTATGCTCTCTGGCACTTTTTATTGCATTTCACCTGTTGTATGAATTGTATGAGAATACGGAGGGATTTTTTCGGAAGAAAGAGAAAATCGCAGCATTATCGTGCAGCCTGATCGTGGGAGCGCTGTATCGGAAAAATGTAATTTATGCGGTTTTTCTTTATCTGGTGTTGTGCGCGGTTTTCTGTAAAAAGCAGAAAAGAAAGATCATTTCACTGTTTGCGGGAACGATTCTGCTGACCATGCTATTGTCTGTGGGAATGGAAACTCTGCTCCATGCGGGAAAAGGTTCCGCGGTAGAGGCTCTGTGTGTACCGCTCCAGCAGATTGCAAGGGTATATACAGATAAGGGAGAAGCGGCGTTTGACAGTGAGGAATTGCAGCTGCTGGATCAGATCATGGACAGAGAACAGTGGTCACAATATAATCCGTTTCTGGCAGACCGGATCAAAAATTATGTGAATAATGAAGAACTTCTTCAAAATAAGTTGGAGTATCTGAGACTATGGTTCCGAAAAGGATGGCAGTATCCGGGATGTTATCTGAGAGCCTTTCTGGATAATACGTATCAGGCCTGGTATCCGGGGACATCGGTTGTGGATGATCCGGACGGTGATATTTATTACTTTGATTTCGAGGGAAGAAATGTACTGGAAATGAAGACGATCAGTTCCCGGCTGACAGAATTTTATCGTAAGATATCGCTGGAATATTATTACCAGAAAATTCCGGTGATCCGTGCGTTGTTTGCAATCGGCACCTATTTCTGGCTGGCAGTGATCCTGTTTTTCTATGGCATCCGGCGGCGGAGGGCAGAGATATGGAACAGTTGGCTGCTGGTTCTGGCACTGTGCCTTACGGTCTTTCTGGGTCCCATATCCCTGGTGCGTTATTATCTGCTTTTATTTTATGCAGCTCCGGCAGGTATCTTCTTATTAGCAGATAGACCTTGACAAATCACGGAAGCATGCACTACAATTACTTGCATACGACAATGACGATGAAAAGGATCAGTACGATCGGAAAGCATCCCAGAGAGAGGGGAAGGACACGGTGACGTGCGGCTGGGAACCCCTTATGACAGAGGATCGGAAACCTCCCTTGGAGTCCTGTGCGAGACACAATGTACCTGGAAGCGGCGAAGCACAGCGTAGAACCGGCGTTAACGGTGACAGAGCAGGATACATATTTGTATCAATCAGGGTGGTACCGCCGAGTGATCGGTCCCTTTTTCGGGAGCGATGACCCGGCGTTTTTCGTTTCCGTAGATCGTATGAGCAGTTTATTTTCAGAAAAAGAAAAGGAGAGAGAAAATGGCAGACAAGAAAATGGTAGAAGCGATCACTTCCATGGAAGAAGATTTCGCCCAGTGGTATACCGATGTAGTGAAGAAAGCAGAGCTGTGTGATTACACCAGCGTAAAAGGATGTATGGTAATTAAGCCCGCAGGCTATGCGATCTGGGAGCTGATCCAGAAGGAGCTGGATGCACGATTCAAAGCAGTAGGAGTACAGAATGTATATCTTCCCATGTTCATTCCTGAGTCCCTGTTGGACAAGGAGAAGGATCATGTAGAAGGCTTCGCACCCGAAGTAGCATGGGTTACCCAGGGAGGATTGAATGAGCTTCCTGAGAGACTCTGTGTCAGACCTACTTCAGAGACCCTGTTCTGTGATTTCTATAAGAATGACATCCATTCCTACAGAGACCTGCCTAAGGTATATAATCAGTGGTGTTCCGTGGTACGTTGGGAGAAGGAGACCAGACCTTTCCTGCGTTCCAGAGAGTTCCTGTGGCAGGAAGGACATACCGCACATGCTACTGCAGAAGAATCTCAGGAGAGAACTCTGCAGATGCTGAATGTATATGCGAAGTTCCTGGAGGAGGTTCTGGCTATCCCCGCGATCAAGGGACAGAAGACCGAGAAGGAGAAATTCGCAGGTGCAGTTGCAACCTATACGGTAGAAGCGCTGATGCATGACGGCAAGGCACTGCAGTCCGGTACCAGCCATAACTTCGGTGACGGTTTCGCCAAGGCTTTTGGCATCCAGTTCGCAGACAAGGACAATACTTTAAAATATGTACATCAGACCTCCTGGGGTATGACCACCCGTCTGATCGGAGCACTGATCATGGTACACGGTGATAACGAAGGTCTGGTGATCCCTCCCCGTGTGGCACCCATCCAGATCTGCATTGTACCCGTTATGCAGAAAAAGGAAGGCGTTCTCGACAAGGCGTATGAGCTGAGAGACCGCCTGGCGAAGAATTTCCGTGTCAAGGTAGATGACAGTGACAAGACCCCCGGCTTCAAGTTCGCAGAGGCTGAGATGAGAGGTTATCCGATTCGTGTGGAGATCGGGCCTAAGGATATCGAGGCAGGCAAGTGTGTGATCTGCCGCCGTGATACCAGAGAGAAGACCGAGGTAGCTCTGGAGGATCTGGAGACCAAGGCAGCCGAGATCCTGGAGACCATGCAGAAGGAAATGCTGGAGAGAGCAAGAGCACACCGCGACAGCCATACTTATGTGGCACATAACATGGAAGAGTTCGAGCAGATCTTCAATGAGAAGTCCGGATTTGTCAAGGCTATGTGGTGCGGATGCCAGGAATGTGAAGACAAGATCAAGGAAAAGCTTGCTGTTACCAGCCGCTGCATGCCTTTTGAACAGGAACAGATCGCAGATACCTGCGTATGTTGTGGAAAACCTGCGAAAAAGATGGTATACTGGGGAAGAGCATACTAAGATAATATGTAACTATTCAGAGCCATGTAAATATCGTCAAATATTCGTCGAATGCCGGCATTCGTAAGAATATTTTATGATATTTATAGGGCGAAGTAACCACATGAGCAAAAAAGAAGCTCCATAGGAGCGTTTTGCGAATGGGGTTCTGCATAGTTATGAAAATATTTATAAGGCAGATGAAGACGCAGGCCGGTAGTATTGCTACAGGGTCTGCGCCTTATTTTTCAATGATAATGCTCGGAAATGAGGAAAAAGATGATCTATAATACATTTGAATTGCATCAGGAGGGTTCCCTGCCGGGAGCACATTTAGTTACCTATATTCAGGAGTATTCGGAGGCAATGGCCATTAACGACAGACCTCTGATCCTGCTGTGCCCGGGAGGCGGCTATACAAGAACCTCCGACAGAGAGGCGGAGCCTATGGCACTGAAATTCCTGGCGATGGGATATCATGCGGCAGTGCTGCGCTATTCCTGCGCCCCTGCGGAATATCCTACTTCCTTAAAGGAACTGGCTTACAGCATCAAGTTCCTGCGGGAGCATGCGAAAGAGTGGCACATTGATCCCCACAAGATCGTAGTGGAAGGCTGCTCTGCGGGAGGACACCTGGCAGCCAGCCTTGGGGTGTTCTGGGATGAAGATTTTCTGGCAGAGAGTCAGGGACTTTCGGCATCCGAGCATGAGCTGCTGCGTCCGGACGGACTGCTGTTATGCTATCCGGTCATCACTTCCGGAGAGTTTGCCCACAGAGGATCTTTTGAGAATCTGTTAGGCAGCAGACAGGAGGAGCTGGGAGAGAAGCTGTCCCTGGAGAAACAGGTAACAAATAAAGTGCCGAAGACCTTCATCTGGCATACCTTTGCGGATCAGTCGGTACCGGTGGAAAATTCCCTGCTGTTCGTCAGCGCTCTCCGCAGAGCCGGAGTGCCCACGGAATTCCATATGTATGAAAAGGGAGCGCATGGACTGGCACTGGCGAATAAGCTGACAGAGACTAACGATGGCAGAGCCGTACAGGAGGAATGCACCTCCTGGGTTGAACTGGCGCATACCTGGCTGGAGAGCCTTTTTGCAGGAGATGTGGAAGACGGACTGCACGCACAGGGCAGAGAATGGTAAGAATAGCAATAAGAGAAAATGAAAAACGCAAGGAGCAGTCATGGAACAGGCAGATACGATCATTCAGATCCTTCATTTCTACGGAAGTCTGAAAGGAATGCAGAACAAATTTGATAAATATGCAAGGCAGGATGCTTTCACAGGGGCCACCAGAGAAGAATGGGAAGCCTGGAAGGAGACTTCCAGAGAGACATTGAAAGAGCTTCTGGGATGGAAATATATGGAGACCTGTGATCTGGACCCCCGCGTGGAAGAAGTCGTGGAGCTGGAGAACGGCATCCGTCGGGAAAAAGTGATCCTTCAGGTAGAGCCGGAAGTATATATGCCTATGTATATACTGATCCCGCCGAAGCAGAACGAAGGGAAGCAGAAATGTTTTCTTGCCCTTCCGGGGCATCAGGGCGCAGGTAAATTCAGCGTGGCAGGACGCAATGATATTCCCGCGGTAAAACGGATGATCGAATTCTACCATTATGATTACGGTATGCAGCTGGCGAAGCGTGGTTATGTGGCAATCTGTCCGGACTGCAGAGGCTTCGGAGAACGCAGGGATGAGGCATTGCAGAAAGGAACGGATGAGAAGTCCTTCCTGACCAGTACCTGTTTTCATCTGGCACATATGGCTGAACCTTTGGGAGAGACCGTGGCAGGTATGTGTACCTGGGATGCTTCCCGGCTGATCGATTATGTATATGAACGTGGCGAATGGGATACTGAGGACTTGGGAGTCATGGGATTTTCCGGCGGTGGTATGCAGACGCTGTGGGTCTCTGCTTTGGATGACCGTGTGAAAAAATGTATCATCAGCGGATATCTCTATGGATATCGTGACGCGTTGTTATTGCTCAACGGAAATTGCAGCTGTAATTATGTTCCCCATCTGTGGGAACACTTTGATATGGGAGATATTGCATCTCTCATTGCGCCGAGACCGCTGGCGGTCCAGTCCTGCCGGGATGATCATCTGAACGGTCCCAGAGGACTGGTGAATGTAACGGAGCAGCTAGATATTGTGCGGAAGGCTTATAGCCTGTACGGAAAAGAGGAATATCCGCTCCACGATGTCAGAGAGGGAGATCACTGCTGGCATGAAGAGGTATTGGATATCGCTCTGCCAAGACTGTAAGACATTTATAATCCCACGATATGCGAATATTGGGTGGGGTGCTATGTGCCAGCGGCACATGTCTAGCACGGACCGAAGCGGAGCGGAGACGTGGGAGTGCGTAGCACGGAGCAATCCGCAGGCATCAAAGTCGGGGGCTTTTGACCCCGACATCAAAATATGGAGGAACGTATGGAATATATCGTTCTGGATCTGGAATGGAATCAGAGTAACACCGGCAAAGAGGATGCTGTGGAGAAGCTCCCTTTTGAAATCATAGAGATCGGTGCCATCAAACTGAATAAAGAACGTGTCATGGTCAGTGAATTCAATGAACTGATCAAGCCACAGGTCTACCATGAGATGCACAAGATCACCAGCAAACTGATCCATATTCAGATGCAGGAGCTGGAGCGTGGAAGGCCGTTCCCGGAGGTCGGAGGAGATTTTGTCAGATGGTGCGGACAGGAGGAGCATCTGTTCTGTACCTGGGGGACGTTAGATCTGACGGAGTTACAGCGGAATATGGCATATTATGAGATGCCGCTTCTGGCACCTGGACCGCTGCCTTATCTGGATGTGCAGAAGCTGTTCGCCATTGCCTATGAGGAGCGCAAGATCCGCAGAAATCTGGAATATGCCATCGATTTTCTGCATATTGAGAAGGATATTCCCTTCCACCGGGCATTCAGTGATGCCTACTATACGGCAAAGATCCTGATCCGGATCCTGGAGGAGCACCCGGAGGTAGTGGTGAACCTGTCCTACGATACCTTCTGTCCTCCGAAGGACCGTGGGGATGAGGTGAAAGCGCAGTTTGATACCTATGTAAAATATATTTCTAGGGAATTCAAGGACAAGACAGAAGCCTTCGCAGATAAGGAAGTGGTGTCCAGCAAATGTTATCTCTGCCATCGTAACCTGCGCAAGAAGATCAAATGGTTCAGCGCTAACGGCAGGCATTATTACTGCGTGGCTTATTGCGAGAAGCACGGCTACCTCAAGGGCAAGATCCGGGTACGCAAGGCATATGACGGCGGTGTATATATTGTCAAGACCACGAAGCTGATACCTAAGGAAGAGGCAGAAGCTATCGCCGCCCGCAGAGATCACGCCAGAGAAGTGCGCAAGAGACATAAGCACAGCAAGGCGAGGGATGCCGGGGAATAGGGACAGAATATGCAAATTACATTTTAGAGGGAGGATGGCAGCGGCTACGAGGCAAGATTTACGACCTGCGGAATCTGTACCCTTATGAAGGAACTGGGACTTACTGAGCTGATCCCTGCCATGTGCCAGTTTGACTACACCATGAGCGAGGCGGGCGGTGTCACCAATTTTGTCAGGGAATACACCCTGGCTTCCGGCGGATCTTATTGCGACTGCGGGTATAAGAAAAAGTTTAAGTAATTTGAAATAATCATTGTATTTTTACAACATATAGAATATACTAAAAATAACAGAACCCAACACGCCTCTCAACGATGCGGACCACGTTGGGTCTTTTAATTTTAAGGGGGAAAATATATGGGGGAACTAAAGCAACATCCATTACCGATGACAATAGACGAACAAATAGAAAACTTGAAATCACTTGGCTTAATTATTGAGAATGAGGAATATGCCAAGAAGATATTAAATGACATATCCTATTTCCGATTAATTAAGGCGTATAGTTTAGGATTTAAACCTAAAAATGGGAAATATGAAGAAGGCGTAACATTTGAGCAGATTGTAGAGTTATATCTGTTCAATGCTAATTTCAGACAAGTGACATTTGCTGAGATAGAAAAAATAGAAGTAAATGTCAGATGCAGAATTGCAAATTATTTTGCGGAAGTTTATGGAGTTCTTGGATATATGGAACCCCAAAATTTTGTGGACGAAGAATATCATCGGGCATTTATGGCTGATATCGAAGAGGAGGTTCGGAGAAACTCAAAGGCGCCGTTTGTGAGAAATTTCAAAACTAATTATGCAGGTGGAAATTTGCCTATATATGCGTTGGTGGAGGTGTTTAGTTTTGGCACTCTTTCAAAATTTTACAAAAACATGAAAAATGCTGACAAAAAGGCAGTTGCCAAGAGTTTTGGAATTGGATATACATATCTGGAAAGTTGGTTGGAGAGCATTTCTTATGTTCGCAATGTTTGTGCGCATTATGGGAGGTTGTATAATGCAAAACTTTCAAAGACGCCTATTCTTTACAAAGAATATACACAAGCCGGTATAGGAAACAATAGAATGTTTGGTGTATTATTGTGTATGAAACAGATTTTAAAGAATGACAAGCATTGGAATCTTTATGTAGATCAAATAGAATTGCTAATAGATAAATATGAAAAAGTAGATGTGAAAACGATGGGTTTTCCGGATGACTGGAAGAAATTGTTGGAACAGAAATAGGTGTAATAGAAGAGTATACAATGGAAAACACAGTAGATACCGGGATTCTACTTCCGGGAGGTGTACTTATTTCTGAAAAGAGAATAGTATGATCTCAGACACAGGAGGTAAGCACATGGATCTCGTCAAGATAGGAAAATATATTGCAGGCAAAAGAAAAGACTTAGGTATGACGCAGAAGCAGCTCGCCGAAAAACTGGGTATGAGTGACAAATCCGTATCCAAGTGGGAGCGGGCCGTGTGTCTGCCGGATGTATCCGTCTATTCGGAACTCTGCCAGATCCTCGGTATCAGCATCAATGAATTCCTGGCAGGAGAAGATATTGTCCGGGAAAATATTGCCAAAAAATCGGAAGAAAATATTATCGGGCTGGCAACGGACAGTAAGCAGAAGCAAAAACGATTGAAATACATTATAGGTATTCTGCTTGTCACGGCGGCGATTGTTGTTTTGACGGTCGGAATCATGATATTCCGGAAAAATATGCCACAGAACTTTATCGTTCCGGTGGACAAGGACAGTATTGAAATGAAAACGGCGGAAATGCTGTCAGGCGTAGACGGTGCCTTTATGTATAAATACACGGCAACGAATGAATTTAAAACTCTATATATTCATATTTGGCAATACCGGGAAGGAAAGCTGGTAGACAGACAAAGGGCAGGGCTTTCGTATGAAGGAATGGATTCACCGCAGAATGGAACGATTATTATTGTACCGCAGTTTAAGGATCGTACCGTGAAAATTATTATTGCAGATGATGAATCGCAGGGAGATATGCTAATCCCAATCCTGGAGGATGTTCCGGAAGGAGAGCACTATGGATATGGAAGAGCTGCAACGGAAATTCAGGAGAAAACAGATATTGTCTATGATGAACAGCAGCCGCTTCTTGCGCTGATCTATGATAATGACGAAGCGAGAACTTTTGATTTTAGTTATATTGTGAACGACCAGCTGGATGCCCTTGAAATGGATGATTATGTGTACTATTTTTCTTTTGAGTTCCGAACGGAATAGATAAATAAACCCCATTCCGTGAAAACAGAATGGGGTTCGTTTTTAGTTTGCTACTTTTGCCTTTTTCTCTCTCTTTAAAAACAGGTACACACAGATACCGGCAAAAACAATCGTTGCGACGATCAGTATCGGCAGTACCGGTATGGAACGGATATCTGTACTGATGAGCTTCAGTCCCTGATACAGTGTGAAGACGCCGAATACAGAGAAGATAGCAAATGCGAGAGTATTGAGCAGTCCTTCCGAAGTCTTGCTCTTTAACAGATAGCCTAAAAGCATTCCCAGGATGTCTGCTAAGAACAGACCAAGAGAGCAGCCAATCCATACGATCAGTGCGGAACTCATACCTTCATTGGCACCAAAAGTGATGGCGGTAAGCTGTGTCTTGTCTCCGAGTTCAGCTACGAAAAAGGTACAGAAAACCGCAAACGGTGCGAACCGGATCCTGGATCTGCCGTTGCCCTCCTCTTCCTCGTCATCATCGCCCGCAAGTGTTGATGCGGCAAAATAAAGAAATGCAAGTGCAGCAATGATCTTGATGAGCCAGCCGGGAATGAATTCGCTGACGAGCCCGCCGGCGAGGACAGCCAGACCGTTCAGTACCAGGATTGCGGCAGCGGTTCCAAATATAATATCTCTTAATTTGTATTTTGAAGTAAGGGCGATCAGCATAAGCTGTGTTTTGTCGCCCATCTCAGCAATGAATTCCGTGAGAAATACCTTAAAAAACAATATCATTTGTACGGCCCTCATTTATCTGATTATGATATAAACCGCATATGCTGCGTAAAGAGCCACCATACAGAAGCCTTCGACTCTTCCGATTTTCTTTTTGCTTCCTGCGAAGATCCACACACACACAGTAAATGCGATCAGTACACACAGATCAATGATGTTTTCCGTAATGATGCTGATGGGACTGATGGCGGAAGCGATACCCAGAACCATCAGGATGTTAAATACGTTAGAACCGATGGCGTTACCCAGTGCCATATCGACTTCATTTTTTCTGGCTGCAACGATGGAAGTCACAAGCTCCGGAAGAGATGTACCGATGGAAACGATGGTAAGTCCGATCAGCGTCTGCGTCATTCCCAGGTCGCTTGCGATTCTGGATGCAGCATCGACGGTGAGATCTCCGCCGAAGGCAATCGCAGCAGCACCGCCGATAATGAAAATAATGCTAAGCGGCACGGAGATCAGCTTGATCTCTTCATCGGAACCGCCCTCAATTTCTACTTTTTTTCCTTCTTTATTTGCCTTTAAGGCAATTCTGATCATGTAGAAGATATATCCGGCAAACAGACCTATGAATATCACACCATCGAAATGTCCCAGTGTCATTTTGGTCTGATCACCAAGTCCGATGCTTCCCAAAAGCAGTAAAAGACCGGCGCAGATCAGGGAAAGGGGGATATCTCTCCGGATAGTTTCCCGCGCAACCTCTACGGTGGCGATCATTGCACATACGCCGATCACGACCATCAGATTAAAGATATTGGAACCGACGACATTACTGACCGCAAGCTCATTGTTGCCTGTGATAGAAGCCGATACACTGACCGCTGTCTCGGGGAGAGAGGTTCCCATTGCTACGATGGTAAGACCGATGATGATGGACGGAACATGCAGTCTCTTCGCTACACTGGAGCTTCCTTCTACGAAAAAGTCCGCACCTTTAATCAGCAGTACAAAACCGATTACAAGGAATACAAGAACAAGGGCAAACGGGGCATTGTTAATAAGTTTCTCCATGTTTTTCTCCTTTGCGTGATCCATTATAGTGTTGTCAGCCGAAAGCTGTGCGATGATAAGTATCGACAGAGATGAAAAAGACTCATGTATATCAATTATCTGCCAGTGTGTATTATACACAGACCGTTAATAGATATACATGAGTCTCATTATTTAAGATTTGCCAGATTATACTCTAAAATTATAATCAGAATGTTGACAAATCACACCTTCGCGCTAACTACTCCCTCATGGAATATTCATTTCTTGATAAATAATATCAAAATCAATTGCCGGTGTCAACAGGTGAATGAAGAATTCGTAGGGAGTGTTTTGCATTATTGGTCTGCACTGTCTGCATCAATTACCGATTGAATCTGCTGCATCAGAGAGTCATAGTTATCCTGGTTATCAATTCCCCCAAGGATCGGATCCCCTACAATATTGCCATTTCTATCGACAAGTATGGTTGTAGGAAAAGCCATAATATCAGAGGCATATTTACCCGCATCGGAAGCAGAGTCAATGGAAATATTGCGGTACTTTGCACCCTGGCTTTCAAGAACGGCGGCAGCTTCCTTCATGGCAGTTTCATTGCCGTCGAAGGTTTCGGTATTGATGCCGATGACTTCGCCGCCCATTGCTTTGAGCGTATTGTTTAATTCGTTCAGCTTAGACAACTCAGCAACACAGGGCTTACAGCCGGTAAACCAGAAATTGACGACGGTTACTGCATTGCCGGAAAACAGGCTTTCATCGACAGAATTACCATCAAAATCCTGACCGGAGAAATTCCGGAAGGGAGAGTCAGCTTCGGAACTGTTTTCCGGAGCAGTATGATCGGCTGCGGTAGTTCCCTGTTCCAGTTCTGTTATCTGTTCTTCGATTTTCCGTATGGTTTCCATATCGTCCGTAAGTGTTTTCAATTCATCCTCTGTAAAGGAGTCCTTGTTTGCTTCGACGGTATCAGCCAGATAATCAGCATAATTTTTGCTGGGATCAGCATCGCTTTTGCTCATCATGCCGAATACCTTGTTCCATACAGCCTCATGATCTGCAAAAATCTGGTTCTCCTGCTGATACAGATCATCCAGTGAAGTGTTGGAGCTGTCTGCGGATACTGTGCCGGTTTCCGTCAGAGACTCATTGGTTTTGTCCGTGCCGGCAGCATCCGTTGCGCCGCAGGCTGTAAGCAATAAAGCTATGCAGAGTGTTAAAAGTGTTAAAATAGTAAGGAATTTTTTGTTTGTTTTCATGATTATATTCTCCTTTAAGTAATCGTAATAAGATTATTTTCCCATAAACCGGTAGTGGATCGCATCCTTGGGACAAGCCTTGATGCAGGCTCCGCACCGTATGCATTCCGGATGGTCCGGATGCCTGCAAACATCCACATCCATTTTACATACCCTTGAACATTGACCACAACCGATACATTTGCTGTCCTCTACCTTAATATTAAGAAGGCTGACCTTATTAAACAGTGAGTAGATCGCGCCAAGAGGACAGATCCATTTACAGAAGGGTCTGTAAAATAAAATACTTAACACGACAACTGTGATCAAAATAAAGCATTTCCAAGTAAAGAGTTTTCCAAGTGCGGACCGTATGGCTGCATTTCCCAGGGAAAGCGGGATGGCTCCCTCCAGAACGCCCTGTGGACAAATATATTTACAGAAGAAAGGGTCGCCCATTCCTATAGAGTTCGTTACGAGCAGCGGCAGAAGGATAACGAAAACTATAAGAATCATATATTTCAGATATCTTAGCGGCTTCAGTCTGGCTGTGGAAAATTTTTTTCCCGGGATTTTATGAAGTAAATCCTGAAACCATCCAAACGGACACAAAAAACCACATATAAATCTTCCAAGTGTCACACCCAGTAAAATAAAAAATCCCGTGACGTAATATGAAAATTTAAATCGGGAGGATCCGATCACCGCCTGAAATGCGCCAATGGGGCATGCTCCCGTGGCAGCAGGACAGGAATAACAGTTTAATCCCGGTACACATACGGTCTTAGCGTTACCCTGATATATTTTGCCCTTAAAAAAATTAGGGATGTGAATATTAGTAAGCAGTGTGGCAACAGCCTGTATCCATCCGCGCATCCCGGCTGTCTGCCCTGACAGTGATTTTTTTCTCTTATCCAATTCCGACACACTCCAGACATAATTTTATTGCTTTACCAAGCACGACAGCCGCTTCGCCTCTGACTGCACCGTAGCCGATCATAGTGATCCCGGTGACGAGCAGAACGATCTGCGATATTTTTCTGTACTTCAAGTTATTGTTACTCCTTTCGATCGTGGTATTTATTGACCAGTTGACTTCGCTATTATACAATAATTGTTGTAAAATCTTTGTTAAGGCGGGGAAGGAATTTTGAGATTATTCATTGTTGAGGATGAAAAAGAAATATGTGATACAGTTGCGAAAAGTCTGTATGATGCAGGATATGAGGTGGATACCTGTTATGATGGGGAAGAAGCTCTTGCAGGTATCCTGACGGAGAACTATGATCTGGTCGTTCTTGATCTGAATCTGCCCGGCATGGATGGAATGGAGATCCTGAAAGAACTCAGGCAGGAAAATGAGGAGACGAAGGTTCTTATATTATCTGCAAGAGGGCAGATAGCGGATAAGGTTGAGGCACTGGATGCAGGGGCAAATGATTATATGGAAAAACCGTTCCATCTACAGGAGCTTGAGGCACGTATCAGAAGCCTGACCAGAAGGAAGTTTGTGCAGAAGGATGTATGTCTGGAAAGCGGTGAGATAAAGTTCGATACCGTAAGGCGTGAGGCTTATGCAAAAGGAGAAATGGTATCCCTGACAAGAAAAGAAAATGGTATTCTGGAATATCTGCTTCTGAACATGGGCAGACCGGTAAGTCAGGAGGAATTGATGGAGCATGTCTGGGATGCATCTGTGGATAGCTTTAGCGGAGCAATCAGAGTACACATGTCTTCCCTTAGAAAAAAGCTTAAGGCTGTGCTGGGATATGATCCGATTCTGAACAAGGTGGGAGAAGGGTATAAAATACGAGAGGAGTCCGATAGATGAAAAAAATGTCGCTGCAATGGAGACTTACCTGCATCATTACATTATATATAGCGGTGATATGTGGATGCGTGACGATGCTCGTCTATAAAAACGGTGTATATTATATGGATTCCCTGCAAGAGGCTGTGGATACACGGGGAGATGATCAGCCGGACGATGCGGAGGAAATATATATCAGCATTCCGGAGGACAAATGGGATGAGTTCGCCAATGACTTTTCTGTTCAGGTGTATAATAATAAGGCGGATTACAGGAAAAACAGCTTGATCATTTCAGCAGTATTGGCTCTTCTGGGTGGAGTGGCTACCTATTTTATAAGTGGGCATGCACTCAGACCGATCAGAGAGCTTTCTGACAAGATCGAAAAGGTGCAGGCGCAAAATCTGGCAGATTCACGGATAGAAGAAAACCAGGTGAAGGAACTGAACCAGCTTAGCGTTTCGTATAACCGTATGCTGGAACGCCTCTCGGAAGCATTTGAGATACAGAGACAATTTACTGCAAATGCAGCCCATGAGCTTCGTACGCCATTAGCCCTGATGCAGGTACAGCTTGATCTGTATCATTCCAACAGTCATCCGGACAATGATGCAGACACGGTACAGATGATAAAGATGGTTACCGAACAGAACGACAGACTCAACAAAATGGTAAAGACACTTCTCGACATGAGTGAGCTTCAGACAGTAGGAAGGGATGATGAAATTATCTTAGATGCTCTGGTGGATGAGGTTTTGGAGGATCTGGAACCTCTTGCAGAGGGCAAAAATATAAGACTGATCGGAAAATGCAAGTATATAACGATGGTCGGAAGTGACATCCTTATTTACCGGCTGGTATACAATCTGGTTGAGAATGCCATAAAATATAATCATTCGGGCGGGCAGGTCACAGTAACCGCAGACCGGAAGGAAAAACATGTGTATCTGTCAGTGGAGGATACGGGAACCGGAATCCCTGAGGAACTTAAGGAGCGCGTGTTTGAACCGTTTTTCCGGGTGGATAAATCCAGAAGCCGGGAGCTTGGTGGAGTAGGGCTGGGACTTGCCCTGGTCCGCGAAATTGTAAGAGTGCATGATGGCAGTATTGCGGTGAAGTCCAATCCATCCGGAGGGACGATCTTCGAGGTGGTTTTGTAAATTTTAGCAGAACAGGGTGTTTGAAGAAGTATGATCAGAGTATTACAAAAAGCAGATATCGAACGAGTTGTTGATATATGGTTAGATACCAACTTAAAAGCACACTATTTTATTCCGGGTCAATATTGGAAAAACAATATTGATTTAGTGAAAGAAATGTTGCCACAGGCAGAGGTCTATGTGTATGAGAATGACTGCCAGATAGAAGGTTTTATAGGGTTAAACGATGAATATATGGAAGGTATTTTTGTCCGTGATGAAATGCAGTCGCAGGGTATAGGTAAGCTCCTGTTGAATTTTGTAAAAGAAAAGAAGACGAAATTATACTTAAATGTTTACCAAAAGAATACACGTGCAATTCACTTTTACAAAGAGATAATTTACAACCCCATGCAACAAAGGAAAATGCAGAAAAAACAACAAGTTCAGCGTTGTTCATCTTGCACAATCCTTGTAAGGCTTCTTACAAGTTGCTTACACGTTGCTTACAAGAAAAGGGCAAAAATCAACCCCAGTGCGTTATGCACTGGGGTCTTTTTTATATCAAATCAATGGCATCAATCAACTGCTGAATGTCAAAATGTGTGTACACAATTTCTGTCACACCTTGCCCTTTGTGACCAACGATCTTCTTGATGATTTTATCATCCACACCCGCAGCGGTCAGAAGTGTGACACAGGTGTGGCGGGTGTCATGTGGTCTATGGTCACCCATACCCATCTGATCAACAAATGGTTTCCAATAACTGTCATAGTAATTGCGATATTCAAAATGGTTACCTTCCGGCGTGGAAAGTAAATATTCACAATCGTTCTTGGTCATCCAGTATTCAAAGTATGGCATCATCTTTTTTGCAATAGGCACTTTTCTGACACCCGCTTCTGTCTTGGATGCGATTACATCAAACCAACGTTCTTCAAGGTTCACATTTTCTTTTTTCAGGTCAAGCAATTCTGAAATTCTAACCCCTGTATAAATTAGCATAAGAATAACGGTGAAATATTCACTTGAATCCTTCCAGTTCCAAACAGTTGTGATTTCATCCTTGCTGAAAGGCTGACGGTCATACTTATTTGGGTTGCGGTCTTTGTACTGGTTAATGTCAACATATTGTGCATAGTCCTTGGAACAAATATCATTCTGCATTGCATACTTATAAAGCATTGTAAAAAGCACCTTCAACTTACGCAGTGTTGGGTAATTCTTCCCGCAGTCATCAACCACACCTTGAAGGTGGCTTTTCCTGATGTCATTGAATCGCATAGACTTGATTGGTTCACATAACAGGTATGAAGCATTGTAACCATGAACATTGGACTTTGATACCTTTGGGTAATGTTCCGCAGACCACTTTTCAAATACTTCTGCAAAGGTGATTTTGTTGGCATCCATATCATACGGGTTTTCATTGAAGTGTGCCAATGCGGTCAATGCTTCCGCTTGGGTTTCATAATATCCCAAGTATTTATATTTCCAGTGTGTAAGACCATCCTTTCCTTCTTTCCTTGATACAGTGATACGAACCGCCCAAGGTTTTCTTCTGTTCCCCGGCAGACGGTACACTGAACCGTAACCGTTTGGTAATTTCATTTGCATTCATCCTTTCCTGATTGAATTTCACTGGTCAGGATGATATAATTGTGATTGCATAGCACCTATATCATCCTATTCCGTGATGTAGTGTTATCAGAACCCTGACCGCTGCAACGGTTGGGGTTCATTTTTTCTTATAGTTCTATGCTTGACGGTGCTGCAACACCGTTATTCTGTAATTCTATGAATTTCTTATATTCCTTTGCAGTCCCCCAAAACACCAAAGAACCCTTGTCATACTGAACCACCAAGTAATACTTACCAATTCCTGATTTTGATGTGGTTCGTTCATTTCCTTTGAACTGCTGCATGAACCTTCTTTCTTCCATTGCGGTGAATGAAGAAATTCTTTCCAGTGGAAGTGTGACGGTTGTTTCAGGTTTCAATCTTTTGATGATCAGAACACCTTCCTTCACTTCCAATGTGCAAGGGTAATCTGTTGCAAACCCTTCAATACCTTCATAGTGCATCACATTGATTGCATCACTTTTCTTTTTTCCAAACATAAAATACACCATCCTTTCATTTTGGTATCACTGGTAGCGGTTACGGTAGCGGTTGGAAATGCTTTGTTTTCCTAATGGTAGCAGTTGGTAGCGGTTATTTTATCATTCTTTATATTTTCATTCTTATATGACCTTTATATAAAGTCACAGAATATAAAAAAGTAAAATATATAAGAATAGAATTGCAACCGCTACCCGCTACCACCGCTACCTAAAATCAATCACAATGATATTGCCTATGCGTTCTTTGATTCTTTTTTAACGGAATACTTTTCATCTTCCAGTAAAGTATTGATTCTTTCAACGATCTTTGCCCTGTCAATATCATCCAGTTTCAAAAAATCATAAACTGCTTTGTATGCTTCTTTTCCATAACACTTCTGAAACAGGTCACATATTTGGTAACCCATTTCAAGACGTTCCCGGTCATAAGTCATTGGTACATCATGCCCCATAAGCCAAGTTTCACTAACGTTCAGTGCATTGGCTATTTTGTTCAGACCGTCAGCAGTTGGAATGTATTTGTTGTGAATCCACTGGCTGATTCTTCCCTTGGAAAACCCTGTTGCGTTGGCAAGATCAATCTGTTTCCAACCTTTATTATCTAATGCCTGTTGTAATCTTTGACCAAAACTTTCTGCCATACCATCCACCACCTTCTTATATTATATGTACACCATTATTATAAAACAAAGTTAAGACTTTTTCAACAAAACTTGAAAAAAAGTTAAGAAAACTTAAAAATAACTATTGACATATCTTATCACAGGTGTTAGTATTGACTTGAAGTTAAGACAACTTAACTTCCACAGAACAAAGAAAGTAGGAAAGATCGGGTGCAACGATAGGGCTACACACAAGTGACATGGTGGTCAGGCTGCCGGATAGCAGATAGAGTGTGTGAAGAATAAGTATGACCCGGCAAAGTAGTTGAAGAAAACAGGAACGGTAGGGCAAGAAAGCAAAGTGTCAGCACTATTTGAAGAAAACTGAACAGGCTGAACCAATCAGCACTTTACCCCTAAACCAAGAAACCGTTAAGTGGAAGAATCAACCGCACGAGATGACACAGCACTTTGTTCTGAACTTGGGTCAGGTGCAGACCATCCACCGCCCCTGACCCATTTAGAAAAAAACCGTTGCAGCGGTTTATCACGGAATAGGATGATATATGTACAGTTCTTTCAAAAAATTGTCTATTGTGTATTGGTCAACAGGTTTTTGCGGTTTTTAATGTGAAAATCGTGGCGGTTTGAACATTACCGTTCAAAAGGTTCAATGTTGGCTGACAGGTTTGCAGATTTTAAGGTGAAATCTGATAGGGTCAAGGCATCACCTGATTGATGTACGGATGTGCTGACAATAGACAACTTTTTGAAGGAACTGTAAGAAAGGGGTGATCAGATGGCAAAACGTATTTTGTCCGCTTTCATTGAACAGTCATTACAGTTCGATTGCAGAACTGAATATGAAGCCTATGTTTTGGGATTGAAGCACGGAAAAATCAAATATTCCTTGAATAATTTCAGAACTGATGAAGAAGGCAAGGTTTATGTGACTGTAAGAAAGCAGTACAACAATAATGTATTCCCGGATGCTGAACAGGAAGGATGTGAATAGAATGGCAATGAAAGAGTATGACTATTCAAAGTTAAGGGGCAAAATCAAGGAAGTGTTTAGAACTGAAAGTGATTTTGCGGTTGCAATGCTGATGTCAACCGTAACCCTGTCTGCCAAGTTAAACAATAAAATATCTTGGACACAGGCTGAAATGAACCTTGCGTGTGACTTGCTTTCAGTCCCTTATGAGTTCATACCAGTTTTATTTTTTACTGAAAAAGTTAAGAGTTCTTAACTCAAAGAAAGGAATAGGTGACAATATGAATTTTAGTGACAAATTGAAAAGTGCTATGCAGCAGTTAGGAATCAATCAGGCAAAGGTAGTCAGCCTGACAGGAAAAAGTAAAGGGTCAATCAGTCAGTATATTTCCGGCAAACAGACCCCTTCCGCAGAAGTGCAACGTGATATTGCAGTATCACTTGGACTGACCCCGGACTACTTTGAACAGAACAGTGAACAGGTTCAGTTGAATGTCAAAGGCAATACGGACGGTATAAAGACCTTGGATGTGACGGAAGTTGCCAAGGTAATGCACATGAATCACAACACAGTTCGTAAAGGGTTGCAGCAAGGTGTATTTCCTTGGGGTTATGCAATTAAGACCAGTGAAAACCGTTGGGTGTACTTCATCAATGCTATAAGATTTGCAGAAATTGAAGGTGTGGTGATCTGATGAAACATTGTGCAGTATGTGGTTGTTTGATGCCGGATGAACATGAAGATGATGTTTGTGAGTGCTGCCAAGATGATATGAATGAAGGCGGTGATGAATAATGAACAGATTGCAGTTGATGCCACACCAAAGTGATGTGCTGAAACACACTGAACAGTTCAACCGTGTTGCATACTACCTTGATATGGGACTGGGTAAGACCTTTGTGGGTGCTGAAAAAATGTGGCAACTGAACAATCAGGTGAACTTGCTGATATGTCAGAAGTCCAAGGTTTCAGATTGGATTGAACACTTCAAAACTTTTTACCCGGATTTCACCATATTTGACCTGACCAAGAAATCACAAGGGTTGACCTTCAAGAACTGGTATGAAACCAAGGATTTGTATGATGACAGACCAATGAAGGATGTGGTTGCAATCATCAATTATGAATTGGCTTTCAGAAGGGGTTGGCTGACACAGTTGGAAAACTTCACACTGATGTTGGATGAATCCAGTTTGATTCAGAATGAAACTGCAAAACGGTCAAAATTCATCCTGAAACTGAAACCTGAAAGTGTGATTCTTCTATCAGGAACACCAACAAGCGGAAAGTATGAAGCATTATGGTCACAGTTGAAATTACTTGGTTGGAACATCACAAAAGATGCGTTTTGGAAATCCTATGTTGATACAAAGTGGGTTGAAGATGATGGGTATAACCGTCAGGTCATTGTTGGTTATAAGCACGTGGAACACCTGAAAAAGAAACTTGCACAGTTTGGTGCGGTGTTTATGAAAACAGAAGAAGTTTTGACCCTTCCTGAACGCATTGAACAAAAAATATATGTGTCACAGTCCAAGGAATACAAGAAATTTATGAAAAACAACTACTTGGTACTTGATACTTTGAACCTGATTGAATTTCAGGATGATTCAGATTTCAGTGGCACGGATGTGACACCAAGGATTGAACTGATTGGTGACAATTCACTGACCAAGTTATTATATGCCCGGCAGTTATGCAGTCAGTGGCATAAGGAAAAATTGGAAGCCTTCAAGGATTTGGTGGAATCCACCAATGACAGGCTGATTGTATTTTATAACTTCACCGCAGAATATGAAGCACTTAAAAGGATTGCAAAATCATTGGAAAGACCTGTTTCAGTCATTCGTGGTGGTGAGTGTGACAAAAATGCGTATGAACAACATGATAATTCAATCACCTTCATCCAGTATCAGGCGGGTGCAATGGGTGGTAATTATCAGAAGGCAAATAAAATTATATATTTTTCCCTACCACTGGGTAAAGGTTCATGTGATCTTTGGGAACAGTCAAAGAAACGTATTCACCGCATAGGTCAGACAAGCACCTGTTTTTATTATTACCTACTGGTAAAAGGCAGCATTGAAGAAATGAACCTTGAATCTTTGAAACTGGGGAAAGAATTGACAGATGACTTATTCAGAAAGGTGGACGGTAACTAATGACCAATTATCAAAGAAATATGAACAGACGGGCAATGGCAAAAAGACTGATGATATTGCTGATTATTATATCCGTTGTTTCATTACTGGTTGGGTTCGGTGTTGGGTATGGTGTAAAAACTCATATAACCAACAGGAACGCACAGAAAAATGCAACTGCAACAACTGAACAGGTTGGAACAAATAACCCTGAATACACGTTATATGGAAGTTATGACAACAGGCATTTCACACAAGAAATATCCCTTGACTGGGGTTCAGGTGATTTGGATTTTCAGCCACTTGAATGTGATATGCCAATTGAACATCAAGAATTTCTGTATTACTTATGCAGCGGTTACAATTTGGACTTTGCACTTGTTATGGGATTGATTGAAACAGAATCAACATTCACACCCGGTGTGGTAAGTAAATCAAATGATTATGGGTATATGCAAATAAATGAAATCAACCATGAATGGCTGACTGAAACCATTGGTGTGACAGATTTTCTTGACCCATATCAGAATATGCGTGCCGGGTGCTTCATCCTTAGACAGTTGTTTGAAAAGTACCAAGACACAGAACTTGTGTTGATGTGCTACAACCTTGGTGAAACAGGTGCTACACGATTATGGCAGAAGGATGTATTTTCAACGGAATATACAGAAAGTGTTTTAAGGAATCAGAAAACCTTCAATGAACAGTTAGAAGGTGATTGACTTGGGAAAGAAATGGAAAGTGATTGATGATCACCCAAATTATGAAGTAAGTATCATGGGGCAAGTCAGGAACATCCGAACAGGAAATATTTTGACACCTTATGATGACGGAAATGGCTATTTGCGGGTGAAGTTAGATGGTGAAAATTGCAGATTACATATTCTTGTGGCGGTCGCACACGTTCCAAATCCTGACCCTGAAACAAAGAACATTGTGAACCATAAGAAAGGCAAGAAGCATGATTGCCGGGCATCACAACTTGAATGGGTCACACAGGCTGAAAATATTCAGCACGCATGGGACACAGGATTGTGTAAAAGAAAACGTAAGAAGGGGGGGGGGGGTGAAGGTGAGTGCAGAACAAAGAAATACTTGTGTGTTTGCTGATAAGAAGTACAACAACCAATGTTCAGCCTTAAATGAATACTACTGTGAAGGTTCACAGGAAGAATGCGGTTTTTATAAATCAGCAGACCAGTATGAACTTGATGAACATGGTTTTGTCCGTAAGAAGAAGGTGGTGAAGTAAGTGGCAGCGGAAAAGAACTTTGAAGAAAAGTTGAAAAAATGGTTGGAATCAGAAGGCATATACCCACTTGGTACACCACAACAGAAAATCACAACAACCCCTTGCGGATATTGGGAAAAACGTTGGGGTGGCGGTAAGTATGTGAAATCAGGTATGCCGGATATGCACATTGTAGTGAACAGTATCAGCATTGAAGCAGAACTGAAAGCACCTGACGGTAGACCATCAGAATTACAAAAGCAGAAGTTGAAACAGATGGATAGTTCAAACTGCATTGCAGTGATTGTATATCCAAAGGATTTTGAGAAATTCAAGAACCTTATTCTTCTGATCAAGTCGCAACCAAACCAGTTCACCCGGTTGGTAACACAATCAGGGTTAGAAAATGGTTGGAAATAAATTTCAAAGTAAAGGAGTAGAAAACAATGGCAGCAAAAAAGAAAGATGCAGCAGTTGCAGAAGCAACAACACAGGAAGAAGTAACACAGATTGCAGAGCAGAACGCAAAGGAACTTGACAACAAGAAGTTTGTGGTTGACCGCTTACTTGCAACCAAACGTGAAGGAATGGAAGGTCTTATTCAGTACATGGAAGAAATTGGTTTCTTCAATGCACCTTGCAGTGGTGGCAATCACTTATGTTGTGAATTTGGTCTTGTACATCATACCCGCAACGTAATGATGGCAGCAGAAAACATTGGTTATGCACTGCTTGGTAAAAACAAGTATGCGGAAATCAGGGATTCAGTGATCATTGCAGCAGCATTACATGATCTTGGAAAGTGTGGGGACTATGGCAAGCAGATGTATGTTCCGAACATTTTAAAATCCGGCAAGGCATCAGAAGCCAAACCGTTCAAACGCAATCCTGATCTGTTACCTATTGACCATGCAACCCGCAGCATTAAGTTGGCAACCCTTTTCATTGACCTGACGGAAGATGAAGAATTTGCAATCAGATACCATGATGGTCTGTATGAAACTGCTAACTATGGTGTTAAGGGCAATGAAACCCAGTTGTATATGATTCTTCACTGGGCTGATATGTGGTCAAGCAGAGTGACAGAAGGCAGTTCAGGGGAAAGCGGTGAAGAATAATGGAAGATATTTCAAAGGCAGTAGAACTTGCACTTGCTGCATTCAAGGAAGAATTTGGTGAAGATGCAAAGTTGGAAGAAGGGGATGAAGTTGTTTTTCAATTAAATAATTGTGTGTTAATTATGAGTATTGAAAACGGTACATTCAAGCAGAAGTTCATAGGTGGGTTACCTATCAAGGTTGACCATACATTAAGTATTTATGAAAGTGAAGGTGATGAATAATGGGAAAAAGAAATCAGTCTTACAAGGGTGATATGAACATCCAGTGGTATAAGGACAGAGTAAAAGCCCTGACAGAAGAAAACAGATCATTAAAGGCACAGGTTGATGAATTAAAGTATATCAACAATGACATTCAGACATTAAGTGATTGCTTGAAATCACAGGTATCAGAATTGATTGCAACCAATTTGGAAGAATGTGCTGCCGATTGTGGTTGTGTAATCATTGAAGGTGACAGAACAAGTGCAGCATATCAGGACTTTGTTGGTATTCTTCTTAGAAATGGGTATGGTGCAGAAATCACACCTGTTGACAATGGCAAGAAATTAAGAATTTTAATAAAGGAAGGTGATAACTAATGGTGAATGAAAGACAGGGGAAGAAGTATGAACCAAGACCTGTGTACAACCGCAAATTGTTACGTTCAGTAATTCGTGCGGGTGTTCAGAAGCAGTTTGGTCAGCACCATGTAAGTAGAAACATGGCGGGGAATTTTGAGAGAATCAGAAAGGAACAGGTGAAGTAAGATGGCACAAATGCTTTTAGTGATGGGTGAATCCGGCACTGGTAAAAGTACCAGTATGAGAAATTGTGACCCGGTGACAACCGCAGTTGTCAACCCTGTGGGAAAACCGTTACCGTTCAAGAATCATTTTGAAATGTTGAAGAATGAAACGGAAGCCCGCAAAATTACCAAGTACATGAAGGAACAGGCAGCAGCCGGGAAGAAGTTGATTGTAGTTGATGACTTCCAGTATATTCTTGCAGTTCCTTACATGAACCGCATCAAAGAAACTGGTTGGGATAAGTACAATGACTTTGGTGCTAACTATTTTGACATTATTCAGGTGTGCAAGGAATTACCTGATGATGTGGTGGTTGCGTATATGACACACCTTGAAACCCTTGAAAACGGTCTGACAACCGTGAAGTTGATTGGTAAGTTATTGCGTGAGAAAATTACCATTGAAGGTCTTTTCACGGTGGTACTTAGAACTGGTGTGAATGAAGGTAAGTATTACTTCTACACACAGAACAGTGGTAAGGACACCGTAAAGTCACCGCTTGGTATGTTCCCGGCTTATGCCATTGACAATGATCTTGCTTATGTGGCTGACAAAATCCGCAACTTCTATGAAGTCGGTGAATACAAGTCTGATGCAGAAATGGAACAGGAAGATGCAGCAGTTGCAGCGGATGTTGAAAAGCCTGATGCCAATGGAAGAAGGGCAAGGGGTGGTAGAGGTTCAAAGGCTGCTGAAAATAAAACCCCGGCAAAGACACATGATCAGGTTGTTGCTGAAAATCAGCAGAAGATAGCAGACCACATGGCAGCAGTTGACAAGGCAGTCAGTGAAGCAACTGGTGGTGCAGAAGAAGTTGATTTTGACACATACGGTGCTATTGCTGATACAGTACCGCAGCCTGAACTTGAAACACCGCCACGCAGAACAAGGGGTGAAAGAGTTGCCAAGGCTGAACAGGATGCAGCAAATGACGGTACTACCAACACAGACAGTGCCACGGTTGTTCTTGACCATGATGCGTATTTTTACAGACCGTCAGACGGTAACCACATTATGAAGCATAAGGGTGACAGTGTTGACCTGATCGTTGGTGGTGAAACAGTTCTTGTGGAAATCACAAAAGAACAGTTCAATGAGGGTGTGAAGGCTATTGCAAAGGGTGAAGAAGTACCGAACCCACTTGAAGGTGCAATGAACCCACCTGAACAGGCAGAACCTTCAACACGAACAAGAAGAACCCGCAATGTTGAACCTTCCACGGTTCAGCCGGAAACCGCAGCAGAATCCGCAACTGAAACTGCATCAAATGATGCTGAACAGGCTGCTACACCACGTAGAACAAGAAGAACAAGATAATAAGAAAGGTAAAAGGTGAAAAGTTATGGCTATTGATTACAGTAAGTTTGCACAGAATGTTGATTTGGATGCTTTGCAGAAGGAAGTTGCAGAAGCAAAGGACACAGAATTTGAGGATGTGCCTGATGGGAAGTACATTGTCAGCATTGACAAGATGGAGATCAAGGAAACCAAGGCGGGTGATAAGTTGATGTTTGCAGTAACCGCCAAGATCAAGGAAGGTGAGTTCAAGGGCAGACTGTTATTCTTCAACCGTGTGATACTTGGTAACAGTTCACCGAAGTGGACGGATGCACAGGCAATCAAGTCAGTTCAGACTTGGGTGAACAAACTGATTGCACCGGGTGAAGCACCTGTTGAGTTTGTGAACTACCCTGACTTTGAAGAACAGATTCTTGATGTGTTCCAGTCCGTTCAGAATGCCATTGAAATTGAAATGGATTGGAAGGCAAAGAACTTCAACCCTATGTCATTCACAGAAGATGACGTATATGAATTAAGTTAAAAAATTTTTGATGCAAAGTTAAGACTTCTTAACGTATAATGAAGAAGGCGGTGGGTATGGGACTGAATAAGCCCCCCCCCCACCGTCATTTTTAGAAAGGGTGAATTTGATGATATTCTATGATTTTGAGGTATTCAAGTATGACTGGTTGGCAGTATTCATTGATGTGACCAATCAGAAGGAATACGTGATAATCAATAACCCTGATGAATTAAAAGCCTTATATGAAGCAAATAGCAAGGATATATGGGTTGGTTTTAACAACCGCCACTATGACCAGTATATTATGAAGGGCATTTTGCTTGGAATGAACCCTAAAAGTATAAACGATTACATTATTGTTCAGGGGGGTGAAGGTTGGCAGTATTCATCAGCATTCAACAAAATACCAATGATCAATTATGATGTTATGCCAAACCCGCCTATTGGTTTGAAAACATTGGAAGGTTTTCTTGGTTCAAATATCAAGGAAACGGAAGTTCCTTTTGATATAAATAGACCGCTGAATGAAAAAGAGATTCAGCAAACAATTTTCTATTGTCGGCATGACGTAGAACAGACCATTAAGGTCTTTTTGGAAAAGATTGATGACTTTAATGCAATGCACGGTATTGTGCAAGCATTTGACTATATACCACTTTCCTGTATAGGTGACAGTGAAGCACGCATCACTGCAAAGGTGCTTGATTGTGTACGTCAGGATTTTAATGATGAATTTGATTATTTCTTCCTTCCGTGCATCCAGTTGAAAAAATATAAATATGTTATGGACTGGTTTGCGGAAAGAAGGGAAGATATAAAGTTCAGGCTTCAATTCAATGCGGATTTGGCACGAACTGGTGAAGGCAGACCCGCAGATGATTATTGGATAAAAAGGGATTTTTACAAACAGTCACTTGAAACAGTGGTTGCCGGAATCCCACACACCTTTGGTTTTGGCGGTCTGCACGGTGCAACCGCTGACCCGGTACACCTGAAAGGTTTGATTCTTCATGTTGACGTTGGTTCATATTACCCTTCAATGCTTATTGCGTGGGATTTGGTTACAAGGGCAGCAAGAAGGGGCGGTCAGTATAAGCACGTATATGACACACGTATGGCATTGAAGGCTGCCGGGAAGAAGAAAGAACAAGCACCTTATAAGAAACTGCTGAACGCACTGTCAGGTGGAATGAAAGACCCTACAAACCCCGCCTATGACCCAAGAAATAACAACTGTATGTGCATCAATGGTCAGTTGATGTTGCTTGACCTGATTGAACACTTGGAAGCAGTACCGGGGTTTGAACTGATTCAGTCAAATACGGATGGTCTTATCATCCGCATACCTGATACAGATGAAGCATTCAACATGGTAGATGATATTTGCTATGACTGGGAATGCAGATGTTCCACAGACAAATGCAAGATTCTGTTGGGGCTTGATGTTATTTCAGAAATCTATCAGAAGGATGTGAACAACTATCTTTGGATTGATGCAGAAGGGAAAATTGAAAGAAAGGGTGCATACCTGAAAGAACTTTCAAGTGTTGACTATGATCTGCCAATCCTGAACACTGCACTGATGGAATATATGGCACACGGTACACCGATTGAACAGACCATCAACCAGTGCAATGACCTGATACAGTTTCAGAAAATTGTTAAGTTATCAGGAAAATATCACCATGTGGAACATGAACACTGCACACCGCAGATTGTCACCACTGGTAAACGTGTCATAAAGCAGCATTATGTATATGACCGTAGAAACACGTACACCTATAAGTCATACAGGGTATTTGCATCTTCTTCGTTGGATGACGGAAGAATCCTGAAATGTGGTGGCAGCCGGGGGAAACCTGAAAAATTTGGTGGTACACCTGACCACTGCTTCATTTTCAATGATGATGTAAATGGTGTAAAAGTTCCGCAGAACCTTGACAGGCAGTGGTACATTGATGAAGCAAAAAAGAGATTGAAACAATTTGGTGTGGCGGTGTGACACCGGGAAGGTAGGAAGAAATGATTTATTTGAATGAGTACGAAGGAAAAAGCATTGAAATCACGTATAACGGTGGTCACGGTAGGATGGCAGTGAATGTGATGCAGTTCTTGGATAATCAACCACTGACCAAGATCAGGAAACTGATTGACCTGATCAGAGTGAGTGACAACCCTGATGCAGCAGCAACATTCAAGAATTATTGCACTGAATGGTTGAAACGTTACGAACCTGAACAGAAGGTGAATGCCAATGGTCATGTAAATAACCGGGAATTATCCAAGAAGTGTGAAACGGAACTGTCAAAGTTGATTTCAATGCGTAGTCGGTTCAAACGTAAGTCTGAACAGTATGAACATTTTAATGAACAGGTGAAAGCGAAAAGGTATGAATTGAGTTTGTACAAATCAAGGGCATCCACACACCTGTCAGATTTCAAGAAGAATGAAAGAATCAAGGAAAAATATGAAAAGGTATTAGATTATATCAATCAAGGTAGGTGAGTAGTATGCAGCAACTTTACAAAGGTTTTATTGAAACAAAGGGTAAGGCAGCAGTTGAGAAATTCAAAGGCAAGACCCAGTTCAAAACCTATGATGAAGTAAAAGACCTGAATGGGTTTGGCGGTGTATTGGCTGATGATACCATCCTGATTGATATTGATGATGCTGAACAGTCTGAAATAATGATGAACATTGTGGAAGATTTACAACTTGATTGTAAGGTGTACCAAACATCAAGGGGAAGGCATTTTCTTTTCAAAAATACGGAAATATCAAGAAACAGGACACACGTACCTTTGGCAATAGGTCTGACCGCTGACATCAAATGCGGTTCACGTACTTCCTATGAAGTCATCAAGATAGATGGTGAAGAACGGTTTTGTGAATGGGATGTTGAAGAAGGTGGAAAGTATCAGAAACTTCCAAAGTGGATGTTCCCGGTCAAGGCAAATGTGGACTTCCTGAACATGGATGCCGGGGATGGTCGCAATGATGCACTTTTCACTTACATACTGACCCTGACCGCCAATGATTTCAGCATGGAAGAAACACGTGAAGCAATCAGAATTTTGAACAAATATGTGTTCAAGCAACCGTTGGGTGAAGAAGAACTTGAAACCATATTGCGTGATGAATCCTTTCAGAAGCCTGTTTTCTTTATGGGTTCAACATTCCTGTTTGATAAGTTCGCAATTTATATGAAAAATCAGTCCCACGTGGTGAAGGTCAACGGTCAGTTGCATATATATCAAGATGGTGTATATGTAAATGGGTACAAGCAGATTGAAAGTGAAATGATTCAGCACATACCGAACCTGAAAAAGACCCAAAGAAGGGAAGTCTTGGACTATATGGAACTAATTGTTGAAGAACGCAGTCAGGCAGATGCCCGCTATATAGCATTCAATAATGGTGTGTTGGATATAGTTACAATGGAACTGCTGCCATTCAGCAGTGAACTGATCATCACAAACAAAATCCCTTGGAACTATACACCGGGTGCATACAATGAACTGGCAGACAAGACACTGAACAAACTGGCTTGCGGTGATACAGTGATCAGGGCATTATTGGAAGAATGTATTGGTTATTGCTTTTACAGAAGAAATGAACTGGGAAAGGCTTTCATCCTTACTGGGGACAAGTCCAACGGAAAAAGTACCTTCCTTGACTGCATCAAGGCAATTCTTGGTGAAAATAACATTTCTGCACTTGACCTGAAAGAACTGGGGGACAGGTTTAGCACTTCAATGATGTTCGGTAAACTTGCCAACATTGGTGATGATATTGGTGATGATTTCCTTCAAGGTTCACAGGTCAGTATATTCAAAAAGGTTGTCACAGGTAACCGCATCAAGGCTGAACGCAAAGGACAAGACCCTTTTGAGTTCAACCCATTCATCAAATTGTTATTCAGTGCCAATGACATACCAAGAATGAAGGACAAGACCGGGGCAGTGCTTAGAAGATTGGTAATCATCCCATTCAATGCCACATTCACAAAGGATGACCCTGATTATAGACCGTACATCAAATATGATCTGATTCAGCCGGATTCAATGGAATACATGATACAACTTGGTGTTGCCGGACTGCAACGCATTCTTGCTGAACAGTCATTTACAATGTCAGAAAAGGTTCAGGAACAGTTGGATGAATATGAAACTGAAAACAACCCAATCCTTGCATTCATTGGTGAAGTCGGTATTGGCGGTATTGAGAATCAGTTGACCAGTGATGTGTTCAAAAGGTATCAGATATTTTGTAGTGATAATAATATGACACCTATGTCAAATATTGTGTTCAGTAAGCAGATAAACAAAAGGCTTGGGTTCAGTGTTGTTCAACGTAAGATAAACAACCGCAACTGCAAGATATTTGTGAAGGAAAATTTTTTAATATAAAAGTTAAGAGTTATGAACTATGAAGTGTGGAAAGTGTGGATAACTTAACTTTGGAATGGATAAATTGAAGGGAGTGGTAACAATTTCAGATAAAATACAAATCCTTGAATTATTTGGTGGCATAGGTTCACCAAGGGTTGCATTAAGAAATATCGGTGTTCCTGTAAAATCTATTGATTATGTGGAAATAGATGAAAAGACCGTTAGGGCGTACAATGCAATGTTTGCTGCTGAAATGGAACATACACCGCAGACAGTTGTTGGTTGGAATTTACAACCTGATATTTTGATTCATGGAAGCCCTTGCCAAGATTTCAGCATTGCCGGGCATCAAGGAAAGGCAACCGCAGAAGAAGGAAGAATCAATAAAGGCAAGGGTGGTGATGAAGGTTCAGGTACAAGGTCAAGTCTTATGTGGGAAACAGTACACATAATTGAACAAATGGGTGAATGGAAACCAAAGGTTGTTGTTTGGGAAAATGTGAAAAATGTTCAGTCGAAGCACATGATTCACAATTTCAACAGATACCTTGCCTATATGGAAAAGTTGGGATATACAAACAGTCACCGTGTACTTGATGCACGTGATTATGGAATACCACAGGCAAGGGAAAGGGTGTTCACTGTTTCTGTACTTGGGTCTGAATCGTTCAATTTTGACCTAATGAAGAAAAGACCAATGCGGAATATAAAAGAATTTCTTGAAACTGGTGAAGTACCAAATTGTTATATGGTAACACAACCAAGTGTGTATGAATCCATAGGGAAGAAAGGAATCAGGCGGGCAACTGTCATTGGTGAATATGCAAATACAATTACCACAAGACAGGACAGAACCCCGGCACAGGTCATTGATCTTGGTGGTGGTAAATACAGATACCTGATGGAAATTGAATGTTGGCGGTTGATGGGGTATTCAGATGAAGATTTCTATGCAGCAGCATCCGTGTGTCAGTCAGAACCGGGAAAGATGAACAGAACAATGTATCATCATGCGGGAAATTCCATTGTGGTGACTATTTTTGAAAGTATGTTTGAAGCAATGTTCAATCAAGGTTTTATAGAAAGGAAGGTACAGTCAAGTGTTTAAGGGTGGAAAGAATTGTGAAGGGTATGCAGACCCAACCGCATCTGTTGCAATCGGTCATGTAAGCCGGGAAGAATCAGATGCAGACAAACGTGCTTATGACTTGATCAAGGTGTTGAAGTACATAATTCACGTAGCGGGTTTTGAACTGACTGAACGTGTTCAGTTGAAAGATAAAGAAACAGGAAGGGAGTACAAATAATATGGTTATTAAGAATGAACTGAAACTGTTTGATGTGGTTGATAAGATAGGGATTGAAAACCTTCTGATTCAGGTTGCAGAAGAATGTTCTGAACTGTCAAAGGCTGCATTGAAATTACACAGGGTTGCAACCGGGACAACCCCAGTGTCATTGGAAGATGCCAAAGAAAACCTGATTGAAGAAATGGCTGATGTATTGGTGTGCATGGAAGCACTGAAATATGAACTTGGTGATGTTATTCCTGACCTGAACACTGAACTGGTGAAGATTGCGGAACATAAAACTGACCGTTGGTACAACAGAGTATTTGGAAGGGGTGAAAAGGTATGAAGCCAAATGTAAGTGATTCTTCACAGGTTGGTAAGATATTTGCTTGCGTGGACGGTGAACAGATTGAACTTGGTCACATGATTATAACAACCACGTGGGAACACAACCAAAACTTCAATGATGAATTGATGCGTTGCCACATTCACAAAGGTGTGGTTGGTGTGAAGATGGATGAACATGCAATGAACCGTCATGTGCGTAAAATTAAATTTGCACTATTACGGTTTGCAATCAAGAACTTATTTACAAAGTCATAGAAAGGCACGGTGAACGGTATGGAAAATAGACTTTTGGAATTATTGGAACAGAAGGGCAGTGTATCAATGAATGAAGATATATTCCCCATGATAGAAGCAGAATTTGAAGGTCAGGTTGTTGGTGATGAACTTTACGAACTTGCACACCAGTATGTATCACAGTTGTTGTATGCGGTGTATGCTGCCGGGGTTCAGGTGGTTGCAGTACCTAAGTTCGCACCCGGTACACACTTTGGTGAAATGGTGGTTGCTGATCTGATTTATGAAAAAGTCGGTGCTATGGTCATTCAGTAGTGGTTGTGGTAGCGGTTATTTGTAAAGGTAGCGGTTGGTAGCGGTTAAAGGTAGCGGTTGAAACCCTTATAAAATAAGGCGGTAGCGGTTGGTAGCGGTTAAAATCAATTTCTTTTATAAATTATATTTTTTTATTATTTATCAGTTTTTGAGATATAAAAAAGTAAAAAATATAATAGTATATGCTTTTATCCGCTACCAAGTGCTACCAAGACAAAATGAACACGTGCAAGCCAAGTATTTATAAGGGTTTGTGACGGTAGCGGTTAAGTCAGTCTGAACCGCTACCTAACCGCTACCTAACCGCTACCAAGTGATACCTTCAACCGCTACCCTGAAAAATAGAAAGGAATAGGTGATAATATGAGTGAAAACAAAAATCTGTCTGCAAAGGCATACTTAGGACAGTTACAGGAACTTGATACCTTCATCAATCAGGATATTGAACGGTTAAGTGATATGAAATTAGGTGCAACCAGTACCGGGGCAATTCGTTATGACAAGGAACGTGTGCAGACCAGTCCGCAGAATACACTTGAAAGGCAAGTGTGTAACTATGTGACGTATGAAGAAATGCTGAATGCAAAAATAGATGCCTTTGTTGATGCCAAGGAAACAATCATTGAGCAGATCAGGGGACTTCATCAGAATAATTATATTCAGGTGCTTTACAAGGTATATGTGCAGTTCAAGTCATTGCGTACTGCTGCCAAAGAAATGAAAATGTCATATTCTTATGTGATTGAATTGCATCAAAAAGCACTTAGTTGTTTTGAAGAAACCTACACAAACCTATCATACCTTACATAAAACATATATCTGTTGACGATTGTGAAAGGTTCATAGGCATGATATGATAGACTTGATATAATTAGGGGTTAGAAAAAATCTATTGATTTTTTCTAATCTCTATTTTTCGTTAGGGTACTGCCCTTGTTTGCAGATGCGGACTAAAAATCAAACCCCTGAAAAATGAACAGTTTCAGGGGTATTTTATTGCAGTTTTGTCACAAAAAATGAAAGGAAGGTGTTGCAGAATGGCAAAATTGACTGTAAAGCAGCAGTGTTTTGTAAGTGAATATCTGATTGACCTGAATGCAACACAGGCTGCTATTCGTGCCGGATATTCAGCAAAAACCGCTGATCAGCAAGGGTCAAGGATGTTGGCAAATGTCAAGGTTCAACAGGCTATTGCTGAACAGATGGCAGAACGCAGCAAAAGAACAGGGGTCAATCAGGACAGGGTTGTTTTGGAACTTGCCAAGATTGCCTTTGTTAAAATGACGGATATTGTGAATGATGAAGGTGAAATCAGACCTGATGCAACGGATGATGACCTTGCTTGTATTGAATCCGTGAAATATAAAAGGTCAGACAGTGACACAGGCAGTTCAGAAGAAAGGGAAGTCAAGATTGCATCAAAACTAAAAGCCCTTGAATTGCTTGGTAAGCACTTGGGTATGTGGAATGATAAGTTGGATGTGAATATCACCCAACCGATTGTTATATCAGGTGAAGCCGACCTTGAAGATTAGGGCGGTGATTGCCTATGGTTAAGAATCGCATTTCTTCACAACACGTTTTTGGGTATATGAAGTACATTCTATACCCGGAAGATTACAAACCAAAGACTGCTGCCAATGGTAAGGTCAACATGAAGTTGCCTGAAATCGTTGGTAAGGGTTATGGAACATATTGGCGGTGGAAAGGCAGATATAGGGTGTGCAAGGGTTCACGTGCATCCAAGAAGTCAAAGACAACTGCACTTTGGTATATCACCAATATGATGAAGTACCCTGATGCAAATACACTTGTTATCAGAAAGACATTCAGAACCCTGAAAGATTCCTGTTTCACTGAATTGAAATGGGCTATTCACAGACTGGGTGTTGATGCCTTTTGGGATATAAAAGAAAGCCCCCTTGAAATGACCTACTTGCCAACAGGTCAGAAGATTTATTTCAGGGGACTGGATGACCCATTGAAGGTCACTTCCATTACAGTTGAAACAGGCTGCCTTTGTTGGATGTGGATTGAAGAAGCCTATGAAATCAGTTCAGAAGATGATTTCAATATGCTTGATGAATCCATCCGTGGTGCAGTGCCGGAAGGTTCAGGGTTGTTCAAGCAAATAACCCTTACACTGAACCCTTGGAATGAACATCACTGGATAAAGAAACGATTCTTTGACAACCCGGATGATGAAACACTGGCAATGACCACCAATTACAAATGCAATGAATGGTTGGATAAGGCTGACTTAAAGGTCTTTGAAACCATGAAAAAGCAGAATCCACGCAGATACCGTGTTGCGGGTCTTGGTGACTGGGGTATTGTTGACGGTCTTGTTTATGAAAACTGGGAAGAAAAAGCATTCAGTATTGATGAAGTGAAAAAGATTGCCGGGGTCAAGTCGGTGTTCGGTCTTGACTTTGGTTATACAAATGACCCTACTGCCCTGTTTTGCGGTTTCATTGATGAATCAAGCAAAACTATTTGGGTATTTGATGAAATGTATAAGCCCGGCATGAGTAATGAAGCCATTGCGGATGAAGTGCAGCGGTTGGGTTATGCCAAGGAAAAGATCACTGCTGATTCAGCAGAACCTAAGAGCATTGACCGCTTGCGTGTCCTTGGTTTGCAGCATATCAGAAAAGCCCGCAAAGGTAAGGACAGTATAAAGAACGGTATTGACTACCTTCAAGGTTTTCACATTATCGTTCATCCAAGGTGTGTGAACTTCATCACTGAAATCAGCAACTATACTTGGGAAACAGATTCAAAAACTGGAAAGAAAATCAATGTTCCTATTGATGACTTCAATCACCTGATGGATGCAATGCGTTATGCTATTGAAGCACTGATCAAGGGTGATGCTTTCAGTTTTGACTAAGATGCTACCGGGTAGAATGCACAGTGCCAGCAATCACCTGTGTTGGGATGGTGTGAATTGGCAGATGGTTGTCAAATACCTTACTCCGGGGGCGGTTGCAACTGGTGACCGCTTATGGCACTTGCATAACTACTTTACAGAACATACAAATACTAACGTGCATGATTTAGGATTTCATGCACGTTACAAATATATTTTATCAAGAAAGGGGTGATACAGTGTTTGCAAATATGCTTGATATGCTGACCCTGAAAGTTTCAAATTTTATACTGGAAGGTGCAACTTCAAGGATGACTGACTTGCAGTTTCTTGAAAAAGAAATTGAGAAGTGGAAAGGTTCACCCCAACGTGTGATGCAAATAAAAGGTTTCCTGTATTATGAAGGTGACCATGACATTATCAGACGTAAACGCACAATGATTGGTGAGGATGGAAAACTTGAAGTTGTTGAAAACTTACCAAACAACCGTGTGGTTGATAACCAGTATGCAAAGATGGTAAACCAAAAGGCAAATTATCTGTTGGGTCAGCCATTTGTCATTGATGGGGAAAATATACAGTACATTGAACTTTTGAAAAAGGTGTTCAATCGTAAGTTTATGAAAACCCTGAAAAATGCGGGCAAGGCTGCATACAACGGTGGTATTGCTTGGTTATATCCTTACTACAATGAACAGGGTGAATTTTCGTTCAGACTATTCCCCGCCTATGAAATTCTGCCATATTGGAAAGATGACGAACATACTATTTTGGATTTCTTCATCAGACTGTATGTGGTGGTTGGTTATGAAGGTGTTACACGAAAACTGATTGAAAAGGTTGAAGTGTATGATCTTGATGGTGTTCATAAGTTCATTTTGGATGGTGGCAAACTTATCCCGGATGTGGTGAACAATGAAGAAGCGGATTCCCCGCACGTTACAGTGACGGATGCACAAGGGAATGTGAAAGGGTTCAACTGGTCACGTATTCCGCTGATTCCAATTAAGACCAATGAACAGGAAATACCACTTCTGAAAAGGGTCAAGTCCTTACAGGATGGTATCAATGTGATGCTTTCAGACTTTGAAAATAATATGCAAGAAGATGCCCGCAACACTATTTTGGTGTTGAAGAATTATGACGGTCAGAATCTTGGTGAGTTCAGAAAGAACCTTGCAACATACGGTGCAGTGAAGGTCAGGTATGACGGTGATACAAAGGGCGGTGTTGAAACCCTTGAAATCACGGTCAATGCTGAAAACTACAAGGCTATTGTGGAAATCTTCAAGAAAGCACTGATTGAAAATGCAATGGGGTATGATGCCAAAGATGACAGACTTTCCGGCAATCCAAATCAGATGAACATTCAGTCAATGTATTCTGACATTGATATGGATGCCAATGATACGGAAGCGGAAATTCAGGCTGCATTTGATGACATCCTTTGGTTTGTGAACTGCCATTTGGCAAATACAGGTCAGGGTGACTTTGAAGGCAATGAAGTTGATATTGTGTTCAATCGTGATATGCTGATGAATGAATCAGAAATCATTGATAACTGCACCAAGTCACAAGGTTTGTTATCTGATGAAACCATTATTGCAAATCATCCTTGGGTTGATGACCCACAACTTGAACTGGAAAGGTTGAAGAAACAGAAGGAAGAAGCACAGAAAGAGTTTGAAAACCAGTACAACCCTTTCAAGCAGAACCCAACAAACAACCCTGACGGTGGTGAAGGTAGCAGCCCGCAAGATGAAGGCGGTGATTTAGATGGCAAGGAAAAGTAATTCAGGTGAATACTGGAAGAAACGATTTCAACAGATTGAAGAAGCCCAACACCAAGACGGTGTTCAGGTATATGCTGAAATAGAAAAGCAGTACCGTACTGCACAAAGGCAGATTGAAGGTCAAATTCAGGCTTGGTATGGCAGATTTGCAACCAATAACGGTGTGACCATTCAGGAAGCACGCAGAATGTTGTCTGCAAAGGAACTTGCTGAATTGAAATGGGATGTTCAGCAGTATATTCAGTACGGTGAACAAAATGCACTTTCAGGTACTTGGGTCAAGGAACTGGAAAACGCATCTGCCCGGTTTCATATCAGCAGACTTGAAGCCTTGAAATTACAAACGCAGCAGTCACTTGAAGTGCTATTTGGTAACCAGTTGGATTCCTTTGACCGTGGTATGCGTGAACTTTACAAGTCAGGCTATTACAGAACCGCTTTTGAGGTTCAGAAGGGGTTTGGTATTGGTTGGGATTTTGCCACACTGGATGACAAGCAGATTGACAAGGTGATCAGGAAACCGTGGGCGGTTGATGGCAAGAACTTTTCAGAAAGGATTTGGGGGAATAAGCAGAAACTTATCAATGAACTGAACCAAACCCTTACAAAGAACATTGTTCTTGGTCAAGACCCACAGAAAGCCATTGATGAAATTGCCCGGAAGATGAACAGTTCCAAGACTGCTGCCGGGCGGTTGGTTATGACAGAAGAAGCCTTTTTCAGTTCCGCAGCACAAAAGGACTGCTTCACTGAACTTGATGTTGAACAGTATGAAATTGTTGCAACACTGGATTCACATACTTCTGATATTTGTCAGGAAATGGACGGTAAGCACTTCCCTATGTCACAATGGGAAGTCGGTGTTACTGCCCCGCCTTTTCACGTATGGTGTAGAACCACAACAGTACCGTATTTTGGTGATGAATTTGACCTGTTGGGTGAACGTGCTGCAAGGGGTGCAAATGGAAAAACATACCTTGTTCCGGCTGATATGACTTATGAAGAATGGGCTAAAAAATATGTGAAGTCAGCACCGTTGGAAGGTATTAGAACACCTGTTGACATTGATTTTGATGTATCAGTCAGCGGTTACAAAGGTGTTCAGGGCGGTTGCACTGTTAAGTCAGGCGGTGAAAAATACGGTCAGGAAGTAAAGATTGTTTCCCTGAATAAACGTAACACTACTGAATGGGATGAACTACCCGTTGAAATGAAAACCCAGTTGCAATATACATCAATGGGAAATAAACCGTTCCATCTTGCAAAGGGTGATTATGAAGTCCAAAGGTATGTTGAAGGTTCACTTGAAAATGCTGAAAGGGATGAAATTGCAAAGGCACTTGGTGGTGATTACCTTGGTTTTGCATTTCAGAATAAGAACGGTCAACCGCTTTTCATTGACTTCTACCAAAAAGGTGATGATGTTTTCTATTCCGTAGGTAAGGCACAAGTGAATAAAACAATCAAAGACAGTTCACTGGAAATGATTGAAAAGGTTGTCACTGAAAGGGAAAAATTGATCATAGAAAATATTGGTGACGGTTTTACAAAGGAATTATCAGTCAGAAGCGGTGATGAATGGGTGTCAGCAATGAAAGAATTTCACCGTTCAATACAGGCTGATGGATTACCTACAATATTATCTGATGCAGATTATGATGCAGTGCAGTCCCCTGTTTTGTATCGTGGTATTGCACCACAGTCCCGGTTGCGTAGTGATATTACAACAACTTCCACTACAAAGGAAATGGCAGATGAATTTTTCAATGGTGATTCACCATTCCCTTCACGTGGTGTCTATGGTGATGGTGTTGCTTATGCGTCACCCGCCTATCATCAAATTGCATTGAATTATGCAACTAACGGTGGTAAACAGATGCACGGTGGTGTTATAATAGAATTTAAACTAAAATCTGATGCCAAGGTTATCACTTATGAAGATGCCCTTGATATATTCAGGAAAATGTCACAGAGTGGTGATAGTAAGTTGTTATTCAATCCAAGGCAACAAAAAGCAGCCAATAAAGAAGTAGGCAAGGCAATGAATGCACTTGGTTATGATGCAATTATCAAGCACAATGGTGACAACACTGGTCAGGACTTTTATGTTGTTCTGAACCGTGCAGCATTGGTCACAAAGAAAAAGTACATCACAAAACAATTATGATTGGCGGTGGAATTATGAAGATGAACAAACAGGATTTCAATGCGGGTTCACCGTATAGCAGTTGGTTGAAGGAAGAACTGGTTGGTGAAGTCACAAATCATTTATACGGTATGAAAAACCGTGGATTGATTAAAAAGTATAAGGTTTATGTTGATGATGAAACTGAAAATGTCATCATGGGAATCACCAAGTTGGATGATTTGCCGGATGACCTGAAAAAAGTTGCAGTTGATATTATCAGAATGGAACTGGATGAAAATTTCAAATGTTGATGAAAGCACCTGACAAGGGTGCTTTTTTCATACCTAAAAAGAAAGGAAGGGGGTTAATGTTCCTATGAAGAAAAGGCTTTTTTAGAAAGGGTACGGTGATCTTCTTTTTATCTCCCGGTTCACTTGGGTTAAGGTGATTGCGGGTTGTCAAGCGTATAACCGAACAAACCAAACAATCATGTGTGAGAGAACACGTAAAAACCGTAATTGAAAGACTAACTATTAAAAGTCAAGACCAAAAATGATATTTTTTGAATAAAGTACAGAAATGTATTTTAGATAAATTGGGAACTCGATTATAGTTCTTTGAACCTTGAAAACTGCATGGCAAA
>Ga0129315_1000108_pt1 | contig 87841 bp, 81 predicted proteins | sample Cm827metagenome_FD_94432 | JGI IMG/M metagenome (GOLD analysis project Ga0129315, IMG submission 94432) | Eastern black-and-white colobus group fecal microbial communities from Wisconsin, USA - Cm827 metagenome | ecosystem: Host-associated > Mammals > Digestive system > Large intestine > Fecal...
CTCTGTCGTGCCGAAGATAGTTGGTTGGAGACGACCTGCGAAAATAGGTAGGTGCCGGCTTTCTCTTTTAAGAAAAGCCACCTTTCCGCAGTGATGCGGGAGGGTGGCTTTTTTCGTTGTATCAGTTTCAGGGCGCGCACAGGGGCGGCTAAGTCAGATTGCGCCAAAACAGAAAAACTCAGGCCAGAGAGGCGATACTGTACAATAACTTGCGCAAATTGGAAAATGCATAAAGGAGGCAGAGCCCCTGACGCAGGCCGCCCACTACGAGCGCAGTGAGGCCCGTCAGGGCTGCCGCAGCGGTCACTATGACCGGAATCTCACCACCACCTCCGGCGACGTCACGCTCCACGTGCCGCGGCTCAAGGGCGTGTCCTTCGAGACTGCCATCATCGAGCGGTATCGCCGCCGGGAAAGCAGCGTGGAGGACATCACGGAGGCACTGTGGGGCAGCAAGGTCTCGCCTGCCACCATCAGCGAACTGAACAAGAAAGCCTATATCCACATCGAGGACTGGCGCAACTGTCCCTTGCAGGGCGGCAGATATCTGTACGTCTATGTGGACAGCATTGAAGAGACACTGACCTACTGCGATTTTCCCAGCAAACACTGGACGCGCATCCGCACCAACAACGTGATCGAGCGGCGGAACCGTGAGATCCGTCGCAGAACCCGCGTAGTGGGGACGTTCCCGGACGGGAACTCCGCCCTCATGCTGGTCTGCGCCCGGCTTCGCCATATGACGGGCACCCAGTGGGGCAACAAGAAATACATGAACATGAAGCATTTAGAGGCGGTCACCGACGACGCCTTCATTGCTGGCTGCCTTCATTCAACCGGAGACTGCAAACAATTTTGCGCATAAATCTTGACGGGGCCAGAGAGGCCGCTTATCATCCCCGTCCCGCGAAAGCTTTGCACAAACGCAGCCGAAAATTTGCGTGGGGGCTTGATTTCAGCGTCGGTTGCCTTTATCTTATTCTTATATGGAGAAATTTCCTTTTCCTGCGCCCCTGTGCACTTCGTGCTTAGGGCCGGGCGGCTTGTGAAACGACAAACTGAGCGAAAGAGGTACACCATGAAACTTCACTTTACAAAAATGCATGGCTGCGGCAACGATTATATTTATCTGGACCAGCGCGGCGGCCTGCGGGATGATATTCCAGAACTGGCAAGACGGCTGTCCCGTCGGCACCTGTCCATCGGAGCGGATGGCGTGATTTGCATCAGCGCGCCCGTTACCCCCGGCGCGGATGCCCGCATGGAGATGTTCAACGCGGACGGAAGCCGGGGGGTTATGTGCGGCAACGGCATTCGCTGCGTGGCCCAGTGGCTGCGCGACCACGGCTGCGAAAAAGAAGTGCTGCACATTGACACGGACGACGGCGTAAAGTTGCTGCGCTGGCAGGGGGACGGCCGGTGGCAGGTGGAGATGGGCAAGGCGCGCTTTTTGCCCGAGCAGATCCCCTGCCGGGGCCTGGGCGATGGCCCGGTGGTGGGCCGCACCCTGAACGTGGACGGAAAAGACTGGACCGTGACCTGTGTTTCCATGGGCAACCCCCACTGCGTGACCCGGGTGAACAACGTGGACGACCTGGATCTGGAAAAGATCGGCCCCAGTTTTGAGCACCATGTCGCCTTCCCGGATCGGGTGAACACCGAATTTATTCAGGTGCTCAACCCCACCCAGCTGCGTATGCGTGTGTGGGAGCGCGGCAGCGGCGAGACGCTGGCCTGCGGCACCGGCACCTGCGCGGCCGTGGCGGCCATGTGCGCTTTGGGTGTGTGTGAAAAGGGGAGCAATGTGCAGGTGCAGCTGCGCGGCGGCACCCTGACAATCCGTGTAACCGATGAGGGCATTCTGATGACTGGCCCGGCTGAAACCGCCTATGAGGGTGACGTGGAGGTATGACGGACCGAAAGGGCAAAAGATGCTTTTTGCAGGGGCACTTTTGTGTTATACTGAATACGGTATTAAAAATGTAAATGCTTCCCTGTGCTTTGCTCGACTGCCGATGGGAAAGCGGCGCTACCGATGCAAGGCCCTGTTGGATGATTTGGAAAGCGAGGAACCAACCAATGAAAATGAACCATCATTACGAGGAGATTTCCCAGAGCTACCTCTTCAGCACCGTGGCCAAGAAGGCGGCGGATTTCCAGAAGAAGTACCCCGACCGGGAGATGATCAAGCTGAGCATCGGCGATGTGACGCTGCCTTTGGCGGGCGCGGTCATCAAGGCGCTGCACGGTGCGGTGGACGAGATGGGCAAAGCCGAGACCTTCCGCGGCTACGGCCCCGAGCAGGGTTATGCCTTTCTGCAGGAAGCCATTGCCAAGTACTATGCCGGCCATGGCGTGCAGCTGGATCCCAATGAGATCTTTGTGAGCGACGGCGCAAAGAGCGACCTGGGCAACATTCTGGATCTGTTCGATCAGGACAATGTGGTGCTGGTGCCCGACCCCGTTTATCCCGTGTATGTGGACACCAACGTGATGGCGGGCCGCAAGGTGCTGTATGCCCCGGCCAACGAGGAGAATGGCTTTTTGCCCATGCCGGATGACAGCGTAAAGGCCGACATCATTTATCTGTGCAGCCCCAACAACCCCACCGGCGCGGTGTACACCCGCGAGCAGCTGGCTCAGTGGGTGGCGTATGCCCGCAAGAATGACGCCATTCTGCTGTTTGACGCCGCCTACGAGTGCTTTGTGACCGACCCCGCCCTGCCCCGCAGCATCTTCGAGATCGAGGGTGCCAAGGAGTGTGCCATTGAGTTCTGCAGCTTTTCCAAGATCGCCGGCTTCACCGGTACCCGCTGCGGCTACACCGTGGTGCCCATGGCCATTGAGCGCGAGGGCATGAGCCCCAACAAGATGTGGCTGCGCCGCCAGACCACCAAGTTCAACGGCGTGCCCTACATTGTGCAGCGCGGCGCGGCCGCCGTGTTCACGGAGGACGGCATGGCGGAGATCCAGCACAACCTGGATTACTACCGTGCCAACGCCAAGGTGATCGCCGGCGCGCTGGATGAGTGCGACGTGTGGTACTGCGGCGGCAAGAACAGTCCCTACATCTGGATGAAGTGCCCCGGCGGCATGGACAGCTGGACCTTCTTCGACTGGCTGCTGGAGACCACCGGCGTGGTGGGTACCCCCGGCGTGGGCTTCGGCAGCTGCGGCGAGGGCTTCTTCCGCCTGACCGCGTTCGGCAATGCCGAAAAGACCAAGATTGCGGCCGAGCGGGTGAAGAACGCCATTCTGAGCCTGAACAAGTAAGTTCCGGCGGCGGTTCTGCGGCCGGGGCGGCGTAAATGCTGCGGTGAAGCACCGCGGCCGCGCAGAAAATAACCGAAAAAACTTCTGCCGCAGTCGATTGGGCTGCGGCAGAGCCATATTCTAAGATGAACAGGAGGCTGCTATATGGTAGTTGCCCGCCCTTATGGCGTGACCGCCGATGGCCATGCCGTGACCGAATATACCCTGGAAAATGCCCGCGGAATGCAGGTGAAATGCCTGGACTGGGGCGGCCGGATCACGTCGATTCGCGTGCCGGACCGAAATGGGCGCCTGGTGGACGTGGTGCTTGGCTTTGACACGCTGGCCGAATACGAGGCGGATACCCAGAGCCTTGGCGCCTTTGTGGGACGGTATGCCAACCGCATTGAGCGCGCCGTATTCTCGCTGGATGGGGTGGAACACCATCTGCAGGTGAACAACGGCCCGAACCACAACCATGGCCCGTGGGGCAGCCGCCCCATGCAGGCGGACTGGGCCGTGGGCGGCGACCGTCTGATTCTGCGTTACCACAGCCCGGCCGGGGAGGACGATATGCCCGGCACTGTGGACGCTCAGGTGCAGTACATCCTGGAGGAGGACAACACGCTCACCATCCGCTACCACGCAGTGACGGATGCGGCGACCCCCATCAACCTGACCAACCACAGCTATTTCAATCTGGCCGGAAGCGGGGACGTGCTGAACCACACTCTGCGCCTTTGGGCGAAAAACTTTACCCGGGCGGATGAAAACAGCTGCCCCTTCGGTACGATTGACCCGGTTGCGGGCACCCCCATGGATTTCACAGCGGAAAAGCCCATGGGGGGGGACATTGACGCGGACTACGATCAGCTGGTTTGGGGAAAAGGCTACGACCACAACTGGTGTGTGGACGGGGAGGCCGGAACCCTGCGCCCGGCTGCGGCGGCTTACAGCCCGGAGACCGGCATTGTAATGGACTGTCTGACCACTCAGCCCGGCGTGCAGTTCTATACCGCGAACTGGCTGCCGGAGGGCTTGCCCGGCAAGGGCGGCCGGCCGATGTTCCCGCGGGCAGGCTTCTGCCTGGAAACGCAGCACTATCCCTGCAGCCCCAACCGGCCGCAGTTCCCCAGCGCCATTCTGCGCCCGGGAGAGGAATACAACGAGACGACCCTGTATCGGTTCCGTACCCGGTAAGGGGCGAGCACCAAGGAGGTTTTGTTATGGAAGAGATCATGGCGTTTTTGAAAGAGAATCCCACCTTCTATTTTGCCACCGTGGAGGGGTACAAGCCCCGTGTGCGGCCGTTTGGCTTTGCCATGGAGTACAAAGGCCGGCTGTATTTCGCCATCGGCAAGCACAAGGCGGCGTATAAGCAGATTTTGGACAACACCAACATCGAAATCTGCACGGCCAACGACCGGGGCGAGTGGCTGCGCATTCAGGGCACCGTGGATTTTGACAACACGGAAGCCGCGAAGAAGCGCGCCTTTGAGGTCATGCCCCAGCTGGCCGATATTTACAATCCCGAGAGCGGCCTGGAGCTGGGCATGGTGTACATGGATCGGATGAGCGCCAAGCTGTTCAGTATGTCCGGCGTAGTACGGGATCTGGATACGTATTAAAAAGCAAAATTCGGCCATTCCGCCGGAAGAAACCGCAGGCGAGTGCTTCTTAAAGCACAAAAAAGCGCGTTCCCGTATACGGGAACGCGCTTTTCTGTTGAATGGGTACCGGGTTTCACGCTCCGGCCGGGGTTAGGCTCAGTGGGCGGCGGTGTGCTTCTGCTCGTCCTCCAGATGCTGATAGTGCGTGTGCAGACCGCTCTCCGAGTCCGGGTCCAGCATACTGGCCCGCTGGCTGTTCAGATGCACATCGTAGCCGGTGCCCTCCATGTCGTGGTCATGGTGGCTGTGGGGTTGCCCGAAGGTGGGCACGAACAGGTACTTGCGCACAAAGAACAGAATGGCCACGCTGATGATGACCAGCAGGTTCTGCTGAGGAGTGGTCTCGTGCACCACCATCTCACGAGCCATGGTAAACATCAGCACCTCGATGACCGCGCCGGTGGAGTGCTTGCACAGCATCTTCAGAGCCTCAACGCCCAGGATGAGGGTGAAGATGTCCTCCAAAAAGCTGTGGAAAATCTCGGTGTCTCCGTTGATCTCCAGCGAGAACAGGGGCGGGATCATCTGCACGGCGCAGATGAGCAGGGCCATCGCCAGAATGGCCGAGAGAAGAATCTCCAGATAAGTGGCACAGACGGAAAGAAAATAGCGCAGCTTGCCTTTCAGTTTTACGTTCAAATTGGTTCACTCCTGTTTTGTCAAAGGCGTTGGGTTCCGGCGCCGTACAGCCCGGGCATCGTTTCAGGCGGCCGGAAGCGCGGTGTGCGCAGGCCGGGCCGCATATATGCCTATTATTATACAGGAATGAAGCAATTTGGTAAAGTTCTTCGGCAAGCGGCACGCGGCACTTTCGGAGGGGCTCAGGGGCGGCCCAGTTCGGTGCCGGGGAAGTAGTGGGCCAGAATCTCGGCCCAACTGCTGCCGCCGACAGCCATGGCGTGGGCCCCGTACTGGCTCAGGCCCACGCCATGGCCATAGCCCCAGGTGGTCAGGATGAATTGCTCCTCCGTCGGCTGCCATTCGATGGAAAAGCAGGCACTGCGCAGGGCCAGAACCCGCCGCAGCACCGTGCCGCGCACCCATTGGCCGGCCACCTGAATGCGGGCCACGTAGCCGGCGTCGGTGTACTCCTGCGCACCAAACCAATCTGACGGGTTATCCGTCAGAGCATAATCCGGGAAAGCCACCGCCAGCAGGTGCTCCATTTGGGGGCGGGTGAGGGTGAAGTGCGCTTCACAGTCCGGGTTGGTGCGGTCGGTGGGGGAATCCACCCCCTGCAGATAAGGGAGGGTCTGCTCCCAGACGTTCTGGCTGGCCTCGGTGCGGCCGTTGCTGATGGCGTGGTAGCAGGCGGCCGCCGGTTCGCCGTCGTACAGGAGAATCTGATCCAGAACCTCGTCCACCAGAGCAGACAAGCGGGCATAGTTTTCGCTGTAGGCATCGCCCCAGTAGCTGCGCAGAACCTCCCCGGTCATAAAGCCCTCCCGACGGGCGGGGTCGGCGGAGAGAAAGGCTCCGGAAAGGCTGCTGCGGTCCGCGTGACTTTTTTGATAGAGGGCGTAGCTGTGGCTGGCCACGGCTTGGGCCTGCAGCGCCTCGTCCGGCCAGGTAATGGGCATTTCGCTGGCTACCGAGCCGAGAACGTAGTCACGCACCGATACGGTGAGCACGGTGTTGCTGCCTGTGTCCAACACCAGAAGCGGTTCCTCACCGGTTGGGTCCGGCTCCGGCGCGGCAGTCGGTTCCCCGACAGGGGATTCCGCTGCAGGCTCTGCCGCGGCGGAGGAAGCCGGTTCGGCGGCCGCAGGCTGGATGCTGCCGAACAAAAGAAAGCAGATCAGCGGAATAAAAAAGGAAAGCAGGGCAAACAGGGCGAGTTCAAGCAGCGTTCTGCGCATGGGAAAATCTCCTTCCTGCGGGGCTTACGGGCCGCCTTGCAATTTTGCCGGGGGAAGGGTACAATAAATTCTGTCTCCCCTTCGGCCGCTGCGGCGGGCGGTGGATGGAATGAAAACGAATGACCGGGCAGCCGCCCGATAAACAACAGCGCCGATGTGCGCGGAATAGTGAGGAAGCAATATGAAACGTTTGACCGCGGGAATCTCTCTGCTGGTGCCGGTGGCGGCGGGCGCGGTGCGCTGGCTGGATCTGGTGAATTTTTGCGACCTGACCACCGGCTTTGTACTGCTTGGGCCGGTTTGGGCGCGGTATCTGTGCATGGCGATGGTGCTGTCGCTGGGGGTGCTGGCCAGCTTTTTGGCGGCCCGGCGGCCCAGCGGGCTGGTGCGGCGCAGCATGAGCCTTGGGCTGCTGTGCCTGCTGGCAGGCGGCGCATTTGCGGCGCTGGCCGGGGTGCAGCTGGCGGCCCTGCTGGGGGGCGCAGAGGCGGATGTGCTGGAAACCGCGCAGACGGTGCTGTATCTGCTGACGGCGCTGTGGCTGCTTTTGCTGGGCATCAGCCGGGTGGCGGGCAGCACCGTGGCCCCCAGCGGAAGCGCCTGGACCGGGATTCTGGGCACGTTTGCGTTTTATCTGCTGACGGTTCGGCGGTTCTGCTTCAACCCCTCGGGCATTGTGCGCATTGTACCGACGGTGCAGGTGTTCAGTGCGCTCAGTGCGCTGGTGCTGCTTCAGGGGGCGGTCAAGGCGTTCTACCTGCCGCATCTTCCGGTTGGGCGGGGGCTGTTCTTCCGGGGGTATCTGGCGTTTTTCTTCTGCACCTGTCTGGAAGCGCCGCAGGCGGTGTGCTTGTATCTGGGTGGCCAATATACCCTGGCCCAGCTGGCGGAAGGGCTGGCCCTCGGCGTGATCGGCCTGATCGGTCTGCGCTGTGCGGCGCTCACTGTGGGGGAAGAGCAGTCGGAGCAGCAAGAGCAGCCGGAAGCGGCGGAGGAAGAGCCGACCCGGTAAGATGGGTTGTACCAGCCGCCCGATGAAAAAACAGGGGAGAACGGCGGTTGTGCCCGGTTTCGCCGGAATGTTTGCAAATAAGACAGGCTGTGCCGCGGGCCGGAAAACCCAGGAGCGGGCCGCCGCTTAAAGCCCAAACGCACGGAAACAAAAAGCAAAACGCGTCCGGAACGGTTCCGGACGCGTTTTTTGGCTTTCTGCAAGAAACGGTTCTGGATGCTTGCGCCAATCAGACATCCAGGATACAGCAGGGGTACAGCAGCGCCGCCGCCGTGCCGTAAGGGCCGCAAGGCAGGGCGGGGCAGCAGCCGGGTGCCTGCACACAGGGCAGCCAAAGCCCGGCGCAGCAGGCGGCTCCAAGGCCGAAAAACGCCCGCCCGCAACCTGCCCGGGCGGCCAGCTGCCAGAAAGAGGCCCCGCGGGGCAGGCGATTCTTATAAAGAGGCCGCCAGCGCAGAAACAGCGCCGCCCCGCGGCCCTGGGGCCGGACGGAAAGGGCGAGGCTGTCGGTACCGGTCAGCAAAACCCCGCGGGTGAGGTGCAGCAGCGCCGCCCACAGGCACTCGGCGGGAAGAGGCACCGCCAGCGGTTCAGCGGGCAGAGAGAGCGAGACGGCAGCAGGGGGCAGCGGGCTGACCTGCCGCAGCTGCTCCGCCAATTCCACGCACGCCGGGGCAAGCGCGGTGGGGCAGACGGGGGCGTGCAGCCGGGCCAGAGCCTCCAGCGAGCAGGCGGCCCGAAGCAGCCGATAACCTGCCCTCCGGCGCCCGGCGGCGAACTGTTCGGCGGCGGCCTGCCGAAGAGCTGCGGCGGGTTCGCTTTGTTCCATTGTGACATCCCACCTCTCGCCGGGCGCGGCAGGCCGAACGGCTGCGCCCGTTTGGACTAGTGTGCGGCCGCAGTGGTGCAAAATCCACGAAAAAATGTGGAAAGAATGCAAAACATTGGGCTTTCTGGATTTTTGTGTTAAATTTTTGTCAACTACTTGCAGTTTGCTGCTTTTTGGGATACAATAAAGTCAGTGCAAACCCAAACATAGAGAGCGGATGACAATTCCCTGCCGCCGCGCTCCTGCACACCAAAACAACTCATTCAGGGAGGAAAATAACAATGGCAGTTAAAGTTGCGATCAATGGTTTCGGCCGCATCGGCCGCCTGGCTTTCCGTCAGATGTTTGAGGCTGAGGGCTACGAGGTTGTGGCCATCAACGACCTGACCAGCCCTGCGATGCTGGCTCACCTGCTGAAGTACGACACCGCTCAGGGCAGCTTCCTGGGCAAGATCGGCGAGAACAAGCACACCGTCGAGGCCGGCGAGGATTACATCGTGGTGGACGGCAAGAAGATCACCATCTATGCCAAGGCCAACGCTGCCGAGCTGCCTTGGGGCGAGATCGGTGTGGACGTGGTGCTGGAGTGCACCGGCTTCTACACCAGCAAGGCCAAGGCTCAGGCTCACATTGATGCCGGCGCCAAGAAGGTCGTTATCTCCGCTCCTGCCGGCAACGATTTGAAGACCATCGTGTACAGCGTGAACGAGAATACCCTGACCGCTGAGGATCAGATCATCTCCGCTGCTTCCTGCACCACCAACTGCCTGGCCCCCATGGCCGACACCCTGAACAAGACCTATCCCATCGTCTCCGGCATCATGACCACCGTTCATGCTTACACCGGCGATCAGATGATCCTGGATGGCCCCCAGCGCAAGGGTGACAAGCGCCGTGCCCGCGCCGGCGCCCAGAACATCGTTCCCAACAGCACCGGTGCTGCCAAGGCCATCGGCCTGGTCATCCCCGAGCTGAACGGCAAGCTGATCGGTTCCGCTCAGCGTGTGCCTGTTCCCACCGGCTCCACCACCATTCTGGTGGCCGTTGTCAAGGGCAAGGATGTAACCAAGGAGTCCATCAACGCCGCTATGAAGGCCGCTCAGAGCCAGAGCTTCGGCTACAACGAGGAGGAGATCGTTTCTTCCGACGTGATCGGCATGAAGTACGGCAGCCTGTTCGATGCCACCCAGACCATGGTTACCAAGATCGACGACGACACCTTCCAGGTGCAGGTCGTGTCCTGGTACGACAACGAGAACAGCTACACCAGCCAGATGGTTCGCACCATTAAGTACTTCGCTGAGCTGTAATCAACGCACAGGCTGAAATGCTGCGCAAAATGCCCGGCCCGAAAAGAACGAGCGGGCGATGAGCAAAGGCATAATTTAGGCCCCCCGGCGTGACGCTTCGTCACACCGGGGGGCCTTTGTTTGTGAGTGTATACCTTTGGGTTGTCATCAACCGTACCGTTCTTTGCGGAGCGTTTGGGCTGCGTCCTGATACAAAGAGAGCCCGGCTTTGGCCAGAACCGGGCCGCGGCGGCTGCGGCCGAACCGCTTCACGCCGAGGGAGCCCTCCCGGCGCATGATCGGCTTGATGACCGCCGTAGGCGTTATGCGGCGCATTTCGGCGGCCTCGCTGAAGCTGCCCGCATCTGCCGCACGGAGAAATGCTACCCACTGCGGGGCGTTAATCCAAAGAGCCGAGATAGACGGCCAGTAGCGTCAGCGCCGTGGCCTGCTGCTGCGGGGTGCAGCGGTGCAGCCGGGCCAGCAGTTCGCTTTCCGGCAGCGGGGCGTCCAACTCGCTTACCAGAATTTCATCCGGTGTGGCCCCGTATACCCGACAGATGTGCAGCAGAGTTTCCAAACGCATGTTGACGGTGCCGCGTTCAATGTCCGCATAGGTGCGGTCCGAAAGGCCGGCCAGTTCTGCCACCTCAGCCTGGGTAAGCCCCCGCTTTTTGCGCATGGTCAATAAGCGGTTGCCGATGGTACGCCGGTCAAAAATAAGCACAAAACCACTCCTTTGTTGCCTCTATATAGGAATTGTAGTTCCGGATAGAGTTGACAAATAGGAGCTTTACATACATAATTACAGGAAGAAAAGTTCTTAAAATCGAATTTTAAGAAAGGAAACGCACAAAGGTCGGCACACACAGGGCGGCTGCTGTAAGTGTCGGAATGGAAGAAGGCGGCCTTTCATACTGATTGGCGATGCTTCGTGTGTTTTTGCGGTCTGTTGGCGTGATTGTATAAAAATCAAAGGCAAAATGATAAAAATTGACGTAAAATAATACTTTTGAGCCAAAAATATGGTATAATCACACTGCAGTTTTACATTATAGTGAAACAACGAAGAAAGCGGCCCCGACCAGAACGAGCGGGCGAGAAGGTGATGCTGTGGACGTTCAGACATTTTGTACCCAGGTTCTGAAAGTGACCGAGCCGGAGGCACTCCAGCAGTGCATCGGCGCCATTCGGGTGCTGAACCTGCACAAGGGGCAGGTGCTGCTGGCCTGCGGCGAACCAGTCATGGATGTGTATTTCATCAAGCAGGGTGTGCTGCGCGGCTACTATTTTGACGAGAACGGCCGGGAGATCACCGAGTGCATTTCCGGTACCCCGGGTATGTCGTTTATGCCCGGCTTCGATTGGCATGAGCCGGCCCGAATCAACATCGGCGCGGCGGCCGCAGGCACCCAGGTATTTGCCATTCCGGTGGAGCTGGCGGATGCCATGATGGCCAACCGGCCGGAGATCCGGCAGGTTTATGTGGAACAGATAAAGCTTGCGGGCGAGATACACCTGAAAGCGCGCAATGCCCTGCTGGAAGGGGCAGCGCTGCAGCGCTACCAGTGGTTCCTCCAGAACTATCCCGGTGTGGCCGATCAGGTCAGCGGCAAGATCATTGCCTCGTTTCTGGGCATTACGCCGGTCACGCTCAGCCGCCTGCGCCGCAGTATGCGGCAGGAAGCGGGCGGCGGACGGAACGACCCGACGTAACATGGCAGCCGGCGGCTGAATGACTGCGAACACGTTATAAAGATAAAGAGAAAGCGGACGGAACCCATTCCTCGGGGAGGGTTTCGTCCGCTTTTTGTCCATATTTCCGCGGCCGGCGGCCGGTGCGTAGAAACGGGAAGAATTTTGTTGGCCTGTGTTGACAAGCATGGGCCGGAATGCTACACTAAAGCCGTATTGTTAGACAACGCTAACAAATCATAGCTAAGACAATTTAATGAGGAATGTGAAACAAAAATGAAGCTGAGTGAGCTTTCGGTGGGGCGCTGTGCCACCATTCGTGCCGTAGGGGGCACGGGGGCACTGCGCCGCCACCTGCTGGATATGGGCCTTACCCCGGGCACCGCAGTGACCCTGCGCAAAACGGCCCCGATGGGGGACCCGGTGGAACTGGAACTGCGTGGGTACGAGCTGACCCTGCGCCTGGCCGATGCCGAGAACATTGAAATTGCGGATGAACGTGCCCCCGCCCCGCCGGCCCGGCCGCACCACCCCGGCCGCCATGTGCCGCAGGTGCACCCGGGCGCCGGCGAGATGAACGCCCGCCACCGGGAAGAAGAGCACGGCCGGGCCGCCATTCCGGACGGAACCCCGCTGGTGTTTGCCCTTGCAGGCAACCAGAACTGCGGCAAAACCACCCTGTTCAATCAGCTCACCGGTTCCAACCAGCACGTGGGCAACTTTCCCGGCGTGACGGTGGACCGGAAGGACGGCAAGATCCGCGGCCATATGGAGGCCACCGTGGTGGACCTGCCCGGCATTTACAGCCTGTCGCCCTATTCCAATGAAGAGATCGTGACCCGGGACTTCCTGCTGAAGGAAAAGCCCCAGGGCATCATCAACATTGTGGACGCCACCAACATCGAGCGCAACCTCTACCTGACCCTGCAGCTGCTGGAGCTGGGCATTCCCATGGTGCTGGCCCTGAACATGATGGACGAGGTGCGGGCCAACGGCGGCACCGTGATGGTCAACGCGCTGGAGGCGGAGCTGGGCATTCCGGTCATTCCCATCAGCGCGGCCAAAAACGAGGGCATTGATGAGCTGATCCGCCATGCGCTGCACGTGGCCCATTATCAGGAAAAGCCCGCCCGCACGGATTTCTGCCGGGAGGACGGCGACAACGACGGCAGCGATGCGGTGCACCGGTGCATTCACGCCATCATGCACCAGATCGACGACCACGCCAAGCGGGCGGGAATCCCTGTGCGGTTCGCGGCGGCCAAGCTGGTGGAGGGGGATGGCCCCATTCTGGAGAGCCTGTGCCTTTCCGACAACGAAAAGGAGCTGCTGGAGCACGCGCTGGTGCAGCTGGAGGAAGAGACCGGAACCGACCGGGAGAGCGCCCTGTGCGATACCCGATACGATTTCATCAGCCACCTGTGTGAGGACACGGTGGTGAAGCCCCACGAGAGCAAGGAGCACGCCCGCAGTGTGGCCATTGATAAGGTGCTGACCGGCAAATATTTCGCCATCCCGGTGTTTTTGTGCATCATGGGTCTGGTGTTCTGGCTGACCTTCGGCAGCGTGGGCGCCTTTTTGAGCGACCTGCTCAGCGCCGGCATTGACTGGGTGACCGCCTGTGCCGATCAGGCCCTGACCAATTACGGCATCAACCCGGTGGTGCACAGCCTGGTGATCGACGGCGTGTTTGCGGGCGTGGGCAGCGTGCTCAGCTTCCTGCCGGTCATTCTGGTGCTGTTCTTCTTCCTGTCCATTCTGGAAGATTCCGGCTATATGGCCCGGGTGGCCTTTGTGATGGACAAGCTGCTCCGCCGCATCGGGCTTTCCGGCCGAAGCTTTGTGCCCATGCTCATCGGCTTTGGCTGCAGTGTGCCCGCCATCATGGCCACCCGCACCCTTTCCAGTGAGCGGGACCGGAAAATGACCATCCTGCTCACCCCCTTCATGAGCTGCTCGGCCAAGCTGCCCATCTACGGTATGTTTACCATGGCGTTCTTCCCGCACCATCGGGCGCAGGTGATGATCGGCCTGTATGTGCTGGGCATGGCGGTGGGCGTGCTGTTCGGCCTGCTCTTGAAAAACACCGTGTATCAGGGCGAACCGGTGCCCTTTGTGATGGAGCTGCCCAATTACCGGCTGCCCTCGCCCCGCAGCGTGGCCCAGCTGATGTGGGAAAAGGCTAAGGACTTTTTGACCCGCGCCTTCACCGTGATTTTTGTGGCCACCATCGTCATCTGGTTTTTACAGACCTTCGACACCCGCCTGAACGTGGTGGCGGACAGCAGCCAGAGTCTGCTCGCCCTGCTGGGCGGCCTGATCGCGCCGATCCTGGCCCCGCTGGGCTTTGGCGACTGGCGGGTGAGCACCGCCCTCATCACCGGCTTTACCGCCAAGGAAACGGTGGTGAGCACCCTGGCCGTGCTGACGGGGGCTTCCATCAGCACCCTGCCCCAGACCCTGAGCAGCCTGTTCACCCCGTTCAGCGCGCTGGTGTTCCTGGTGTTTACCCTGCTGTACACGCCCTGCGTGGCCGCCATTGCCGCCGTGCGGCGTGAGGCGGGCACCCGCCGCGCCGCCGTGCAGGTGTGCGTGCTGCAATGCGCTATTGCGTGGGCGGTGGCCTTTGTGGTAAAATTGGTTGGGACACTGATGGGCCTGGCCTGAGCGCCGGGCCGAAGGTTCCCTGCACGGCTGAGGCTGTGCAGACCAGAAAAGAGGGTACGGCAAATGAACATTCAAAGCATTCTGGTGCTGGCAGGGCTGGTTGTATTTTTTGTGCTGGCCATTGCCTGGATCTCGAAAAACGGCGGTTGGCAGAGCGGCGGCTGCGGCGGGGATTGCTCCCACTGCGCCAGCCACTGTGATGACCCCGAAAAGGCCAAGAAGGCAAAATAAAACTACAGAAACAGGCGAGGGGCTTCCCGTTAGGGAGGCCCCTCGCCTGTTTTTTCTTGCAGAAATCACTGACGGCAGGGCAGCGATCCGCTTGCCGAGAAACTCCGATGGACTGGCCGGCAAAACGCTGCATACTGCGATTAAACGATGATTTATAAATAACTAATTGGAAAAAATATGACGCAATATACAAATCGCAAATTATTTTGAGCGCTTTGTTTTGGTGTGTTGAATGCGTTGTTGAAAGAATGCACTTTGAAATGCGCTCTCAGAAACTTATCCGCTCAAGCGCTCCGCCAGCAACGGCGCCCACACGTCCAGCGGAAGGGCGTCGGCGGTGTCGTCGGCATAATGGCTGAACAGCTGCACCCGGGCGACTTCTCGGCCGCGGCGAAGCAGCAGAACCGTGGAAAAGCCATTGTCCCAGGTGAAGGCCTCATCGGCGGCAAGGCCGCTGACCGTCTGCACCTCCGCCCGGGAAAAAGCGCCGAACCGGCGGGCGTGGCGCAGGGCCGTGGCAGCTTGATGGGAAAGCCAGGGCGTAGCCGTGCGGATGTAAGTAATGTCCCAGTCCAGGGTGATGGTGCCCTGAGCGGTGCGCAGGTAGGCCCACTGGTTGGCCTCCCGGTAGGTGAACAGCGGGTCGCTGTGGCTGGTCATCCGGTTGGTGTTGTACTCGGGGCGGAGTTTCGGCTCGGCCCCCAGTTCCTCCGCCAGCGGAGCGGGCATCAGGGGAAAGGCGCTCTCCTCCAGCGGGCGGGTGTAGGCGGCCTCAGAACCCAATTGCAGCCACAGGATGGACGCCAGCATGGCAAAGGTGAGAACCGCGCTTGTGCCGCGCCAGACCCACCAGCGGTTCTTTCCGATGCGCCAGTTCTTTTTGTGATCCAGCTCCCGGCCATGGGCCAGCTTGCGGCGCTGCCGGGCAAGGCCCCACAGCCGCAGGCCGCAGTCTGCCCACAGAACCGCAAGCCCAAGCAGGATGGGCAGCCCGGCCCAGAGGCCCAGCGCGGCCAGTATAAGAATGGGGCCGCCCTGCACCCAGAACAGGGCCGAACCAAAGAAAAACAGCGAGTTCAGAAGAAGCTGAACCAGATAGCCCGCCATCTGCCCCAGCGTTTGCCGGTTCATCCGCGCCAGCGTCAGGGCCTGCAGGGCGGGGTCGGTGTTCAGTTCCGGGGCGGCGGGGTCGTCGGTGCGCCAGATCTCCAGCCCGCCGCAGCGGTCCACATACTGCCAGCCCAGCGCCTGAGCCAGCTGAACCGCTTCCGGGTCCGGCTGCGGGCCGTTCGTCAGGCCACCCCGGCGGCTGTCCGCCGTCAGGCGGTAGCGTGTTGGCTGGGCCAGGCCTGCCTGAAAAGCGGCGAAGTCAAGCAGGCTGTGCATTCGCTTCAGATGCAGCCCCTGTTCGGCCAGGTCGCCCAGCCAGCTTTCGGTGGCTTCCAGATCCCAGATGGGGCAGGGGGGAATGCGGTAAACGGTGCGCTTTGTCATGGTGTGGTTCCTCCTTCCGCATCGGCAACGCATTGCCGCAGGCGGGCCAGCTCCGCCTCATAGGCGGCCCGGCCCTTGGCCGTGATGGCGTAGGTGCGCTTCCGACCTTCCATTTCTACCTGGGTGATGTACTGTTCTTTTTCAAACTTCCCGAGAATGGTGTAGAGTGTGGCCGGGCCAATGGGCACCCGGCCGCCGGTGCGCTGATGGATGAAGGCGGCGGCATCGGCCCCGCACATGGGGCCTTGGGTGAAGGCCATCAGCACATAGAACATGGTCTCGGTGAGAAGGACGAGCGGCTGTTTCGGCAAGGGGCATCACCTCCGTTTCGGGGAATTTCAGAGAATTTCGGTTTCGTATTGCAATTCCCGCAATGCCAATATCGTGACATGATATCGTCTAATGATATTGTAGCGGGTGGAAAGGGGCGTTGTCAATCCATTTTCGTTCATAAGAGAATTTTACTGTGTGGATTTAGGAAGCTAAGTTCCGGCGCGAGATCGCCCCGGCTGACTGCCGAAGCGCCGCCTGTGCCCGGTGCAGGGCCTGAACAGCGATGGAAAGCGGCGGTTTTGCGGGGCAGGGCAAATGATTTAAACAATTGCAATGAATATATATACAAGTGCGCGCTGAAAATCGCATAAATAGTCATTCTGACCGTGTGGGCACACCGCTTCTTTAACGTCAAAAAGTAACGGTCGGACCCCCCAGATTCCGCATTTGCCGGCTTTGAAGGGGGCGGCCGGGAAGGCCAACGCAGGAAAACCAAAGGAAAAACGCACTTGCGCCGAAAAAAGAGAGACGGAAATGCGTGCAGAAAAAGAAAACTGCGCAAAAGCAGGGGGAACATTGAAGCCTGGTTTGTGCAAAACGCGAAAACTGTGACCAAAAGCATAAAAATTCATTGACAGAGAATAAATATACAGCTATACTAGGAGACAGTTCCACACGGGGCCTGCACCGAATGAGGGTTCGGCGCACAAAGGCCCGGCGGGGAGCGGCAGAATCGGACGGCGCCAGGGCAAACGGGCACGCTTCGGCGGCCCGCTGCTTCAAACGAAGCCGCCGAAGAAGAAAGAGGAGTGTTTTACTTATGAAAAAGTTTGTTGCTTTGATGCTGGGCCTGACCATGGCCCTGAGCCTGGCCGCCTGCGGCGGCAGCGCTTCTTCCAGCGCCGCTGCTTCTTCTGAGGCCGCTTCTTCCGAAGCTGCTGGCAAGCAGACCATCTTCAGCCTGGACGACATGGCCGACAAGACCGTGGGCGTGCAGCTGGGCACCACCGGTGATATCTACATGAGCGATGCCGTGGGCAACGCCGACGACCTGAACATTGCAGGCGTGGAAGAGTACAACAAGGCTGCTGACGCGGTGCAGGCTCTGCTGAGCGGCAAGATCGATGCCGTGTGCATCGACGACCAGGTGGCCAAGAACTTTGTGGCCGCCAACCCGGACAGCCTGGTGGTTCTGGACACCCCCTACGCCACCGAGGACTATGCTGCCTGTGTTGCCAAGGGCAACGATCAGCTGACCGAGGCCATGAATGCGGCCATCGCCGAGCTGAAGACCAACGGCACCCTGGACGCCATCCTGGATAAGTACATCAACAAGACCGAGGGTGCGGCCGGTTACGTTACCCCCGAGGGCACCGAGTACCCCAATGGTGAGCTGACCATGGCCACCAACGCCACCTTCGAGCCTTACGAGTACATCCAGAATGGCGAGGTTATCGGCCTGGATGTGGATTTCGCCAAGGCCATCTGCGACCAGATGGGTTACAAGCTGCATGTGGAGGATATGGAGTTTGACGCCATCATCCCCGCTGTGCAGTCCGGCAAGGCTGACTTCGGTATGGCCGGCATGACTGTGACCCCCGAGCGTGCCGAGAGCATCAACTTCACCGACAGCTACTGCACCGGCGTTCAGAGCATCATCGTGCTGAAGTAACCTTATTAAAAAGAGACAGGGCCAGGGCGCTTTCGGCGCTCTGCCCCTTTTTCTGTTCTTATCACAAAGGCACTGCCGCAGATGAACGACCCCCGCATACGGATGGTAAAATTTGCGCGGTTCCGCCAAAAACAAAGGAGGATGCCCGCCATGCAGGATCTAATGCCCGCCATGCAGGAGCTATGGCAAAACTTGGTGAAGCAGTTCACCGCCACATTTATCACAGAGCAGCGCTACATGCTGTTCCTGAATGGTTTGAAAACTACGCTGACCATCACGTTCTGCGCGGCGCTTCTGGGCATCGTGCTTGGGTTCCTGATTGCGTACTGCCGCACCACCTATGAGCGCACCCTGCGCCGGGGCCCGCTGCTGAAATTCCTGAACTTTCTGTGCAACGTGTATCTGACGGTCATCCGCGGCACCCCCACCATGATTCAGGTGCTGATCATGTATTTTGTCATCTTCGGTTCGGTGAAGATCGACAAGGTGCCGGTTGCGGTGCTGGCGTTTGGCATGAACAGCGGTGCCTATGTGGCCGAGATCTTCCGCGGCGGCATCATGAGCATTGACTACGGCCAGATGGAGGCCGCCCGCAGCCTGGGCCTGAATTACACTCAGGCCACCTGGCGGGTCATTCTGCCCCAGACAATCAAGAACGTGTTCCCTTCGCTGGGCAACGAGCTGATCGTGCTTTTGAAGGAAACCTCCATCAGCGGCTACATTGCCCTGCAGGACCTGACCAAGGCCGGCGACATTGTGCGCAGCCGCACCTACAGCGCTTTCTTCCCCTACATTTCGGTGGCGGCGATCTATCTGGTGCTGGTTCTGATTTTGGAGAAGATTCTGGGCAACATTGAAGGGAGGCTGGCTGCAAGTGACCGATAATATTTTGCAGGTCCGCGGGCTGAAAAAGACCTATGGCGGCGAAAAGAAAAAGGGCGTTAAGGGCCTTACCCCCGAGCTGGACGTGTTGCGCGGCATTGATATTGACATCCAGCGCGGCGATGTGATCTGCCTGATCGGCCCTTCCGGCTGCGGCAAGTCCACTTTCCTGCGCTGCCTGAACCGGCTGGAGATCCCCACCGAGGGTACCGTAACCTTTGAGGGCGAGGAGGTCAACGACAAGGACATTGACCGCATCCGCCGCAAGATGGGCATGGTGTTCCAGCATTTCAACCTGTTCCCCCACATGACTGTGAAGCAGAACCTGTGCATGGCCCCGGTGCTTCTGAAGCTGAAAACCCAGGAAGAAGCCGAAAAGCGGGCGGAGGAACTGCTGGCCCGGGTGGGTTTGTCGGAAAAGGCGGATGTGTACCCCAACAGCCTGTCCGGCGGCCAGAAGCAGCGCATTGCCATTGCCCGCGCCCTGGCCATGGACCCGGACGTGATCCTGTTTGACGAGCCTACCAGCGCCCTGGACCCCGAGATGGTGGGCGAGGTGCTGGAGCTGATGAAGCAGCTGGCTAAGGACGGCATGACCATGGTGGTGGTCACCCACGAAATGGGCTTTGCCCGTGAGGTGGCCAGCCGGGTCATCTTCATCGACGAGGGCAAGATTCAGGAGGACGAGCCGCCGCAGGAGTTCTTCACGAACCCCAAGCATCCCCGGCTGAAGGCCTTCCTCTCCAAATTGCTGTAAGTTACTTGAACAAAAATACGCCCCCCGGCAGGCCATGGCGGTTCTGCTGAGGGGCGTATTTTTATAGGAACTGCGAAATTGTACGTATAATGAGTACAATTCTTGCAAAAATCAGGAAAAGAGAGTAGGATTTAGAAAAAAATAGGGGAAAATGAGGTACAGCTGTGAACATTTTTGACATCATCGGCCCGGTTATGATCGGTCCGTCCAGCAGCCATACCGCCGGTGCGGCCCGCATTGGGTATGTGGCACGAAAAATTCTGGCCCAGGAACCGGTGGAGGCCGAGATCGGCCTGGCGGGCAGCTTTGCCCAAACCTATAAGGGCCACGGCACCGATCGGGCGCTGATTGCAGGCATTCTGGGAATGCGGCCGGACGATGAGCGGCTGCCCCGCAGCCTGGAACTGGCAAAAGAACAGGGCCTGCGCTTTTCCTTCCACACGGTGCAGCTTCCCAAGTGCCACCCCAACACGGCGGTAATCAAGCTGACCGGCAAAGAGGGCGCAGTGGCGCAGGTGGAGGGGGCCTCCGTGGGCGGCGGAAACATCCTGATCACCCGGCTGAATGGCATGGAAAGCGCCTTCACCGGCCAGTGCGATACCCTCATCATTCCCCACCGGGATACTCCCGGCGTGATTGCCACGGTAACCCAGGCGCTGGCGCTGTATAAGGTGAACATCGGCAACTTTAAGCTGACCCGGCCCATCAAGGGCGACATGGCCATTATGACCATTGAGCTGGACGGCCAGCTGGACAGCGGGGTGGTGGAGTTGCTGAAAAAGCAGCCCAATGTGGCCGGCGTGGTTTACCTGCGGGCAAATTAAGGGGGGAACACCATGAGGATTGCATACGATTCCATTGCAGAGCTGGCCCGCCTGGCAGCCAGCGAAACGATGACCATCGGCCAGCTGGTGCTGGAAGAGCAGGCCGAACAGCTGGGCCGCACCAAAGAGCAGCTGCTGGCCGTGCTGGATGAGGACCTGACGGTGATGGAGCAGGCAGCCCGGCGGGGCGGCCGGAAGGACGTGCACTCTCACAGCGGGCTGACCGGGGGCGATGGCTGGCGCATGAGCCAGTATGCCCGGGCAGGGCAGACGCTTTCCGGTCCGCTGGCGGCCTGCGCCATGGCCATTGCCATTTCGGTGGCGGAGTACAACGCAGCCATGGGCCGCATCGTCGCCAGCCCCACAGCGGGCAGCTGCGGCATTCTGCCCGGGGCGGTGCTGGTCATGATGGAGCAGCGCGGAACCAGCCGCCAGCAGGCCTGTGAGGCGCTGGCCGCGGCGGGCGGTATTGGCCTGGTGCTGGCCCAGCAGGCCAGCATTGCCGGGGCAGAGGGCGGCTGCCAGGCCGAGTGCGGCAGTGCGGCGGCCATGGCAGCGGCGGCTTTGGTGGAGCTGAACGGCGGCACGCCGGAGATGGCGGCCAACGCGGCGGCTATGGCCATTAAAAACCAGCTGGGGCTGGTGTGCGACCCGGTGGCCGGGCTGGTGGAGGTGCCCTGCATCAAGCGAAACGCAGGCGGCGTGATGTGCGCCCTGTGTGCGGCGGACATGGCGCTGGCGGGCATCCGCAGCGTGATTCCGGTGGATGAGGTGGTCGGCGCCATGCGGGAGGTGGGCGAGAGCCTGCCCTGTTCTTTGCGGGAGACAGCCCAGGGCGGCCTTGCGGCTACCCCCACCGGCCAGGCGCTGGCCCGGAAGATCTTCGGTGCAAACTGAGGGCCGCGGGCAGCCGGCCCCTGAGATGGCACAGGTAAAAACAAACGCAGTGAAAGAATAAAAGCGGCACACCGCGCAAAAACCGAACAACGGTTTTTGCGGCGGTGTGCCGCTTGGCTTTGTGCAAAAAACATCGAAGTGAACGGTCAGGATTTGGGCGCGGCGTTTTCTTTGGGAGAAAAGCCCTGCCCGGGCGCAACCGAAAGCCCACGAAAAACCAGCGGTTCCGGCTGCGCTTCCGGGTCGTCCAGCTGGAAAAACTCCGGCTCCACCGGGGTATAGGGCGGGTCGGCCTCGTCTTCTTCATCGGCTTCAGCGGCCAGGGTACGCAGCGCATCCCGACGGGCCTTTTGATGTTCTGCCGCCTGATGGGCATTGCGGCGGGCATCCCGTACCAGCAGGGCAAACTCCCCCCAGATGAAAATCAGCAGCAGCACGGCCAGCGCCTGCATCAGGCGCAGAATGCCAGGGGAGAGAAAGTCACTGTCTGTGAGCAGATACACCGCATAACCGGCCGGTACACTCAGCGCAAGGCTGACCAGCAGAGAAACCAGGAGCTTTTTTTGCATGGAAGCGGTCCTTTCCGGAATTATTTCGTGCCGAAGATGCGGTCGCCCGCGTCGCCCAGACCGGGAACGATGTAGCCCTTCTCGTTCAGCTTCTCATCCAGAGCAGCAACGTAGATGTCCACATCGGGATGGGCCTCATGCAGGGCCTTCAGGCCTTCGGGAGCGGCGATGATGCCGATGAATTTGATGCTGCGGGCACCGCGCTTCTTGATCTGGGTGATGGCGTCACGGGCGCTGCCGCCGGTAGCCAGCATGGGGTCCAACACGATCACGTCACGCTCGGCAATGTCGCTGGGCAGCTTGCAGTAGTACTCCACAGGCTCCAGGGTCTCTTCGTTGCGGTACAGGCCGATGTGGCCGACCTTGGCGGCGGGCAACAGGGTCAGCATACCGTCCACCATGCCCAGGCCGGCGCGCAGAATGGGCACCAGGGCCAGCTTGCGGCCGGACAGCACATTGGTGTGGGCCACGGCGATGGGAGTCTCGATCTCCACTTCTTCCAGGGGCAGGTCACGGGTGGCTTCGTAGCACAGCAGGGTTGCCAGCTCGCTCACCAGCTCCTTGAATTCCTTGGTGCCGGTGGCTTTGTTGCGCAGCAGGCTGACCTTGTGCTGCACCAGGGGATGGTCGAGAATCATAGGCTGTTTGCTCATTTTGTTCAACGCTCCTCAATGTTCATTTCGCGTGGTTCAAACAAACCGGACGGCAGAACTGCCCCCGGCTCAAAACGGCAGAAAATACGGTTCAGCCGCGGGCTTCCAGTGCGGTAAGCTTATCAATGCGGCGCTGATGGCGGCCGCCCTCAAAGGGGGTGTTCAGAAACAGGTCCACCAGCTGGATGGCCAGGCCGGGGCCCACCACACGGCCGCCCAGACACAGGGCGTTGGCATCGTTGTGGCGGCGGGTGTACTCCGCGCTGAAGGAATCGCTGCAGCAGCAGGCGCGGATGCCGTGAATCTTATTGGCGGACATGGAAATGCCCACGCCGGTGCCGCAGAACAACAGGGCGCAGCGGCAGTCGCCGGCCACAACGGCATCGCAGGCGGGGGCGGCCATATCGGGGTAATCGCAGGAAGCGCCGTCCAGCGTGCCGAAATCGGTGTAAGCCTGACCAATCTCATCCAGGTGCTTGCGCACGGCTTCCTTCAGTTCAAAACCGCCGTGGTCGGCGGCAAGGGCGATGGGTTTCATGGTAATGTTCCTCCTCTTATTCCTTCCGGGCGGCCAGGCGTTCCGCCCGTTCCCGCTCGGCCTGGCTCAAGCGCAGATACTGCGGGCGCAGAGCTTCCGGGGGGCAGGTTTCGCCGTCCGCCTGCATGCGCAGGGCGGCCAGGCAGATGCCCAGCGCGCGGGGGGCCTGCAGACTGGGCGGGCAGGAAAGCACGCCCGGCTGTGCGCCGAACTTATTATAGCACAGCTGCGCCCCGTCACCAACAAAAAACAAAGGTTTTTTGCAATTTGAAACAAAATCCGTCAGCGCATCCACCGGCTGGGCGGCATCCGGAGTCAGGCGGGCATGGGTGGCAAGATCAAAGGCGGCCCAGTATACCTCGCCGCGGCGCGCATCCAGCGCGCACAGCACGGTGCCCTCTCCCTGTTGGGGCAGGGCCAAGGCTTCCAGCGTGGAGACCCCGGCACAGGGCGTGTTGTTTACAAAAGCCAGCCCTTTGACGGTGGCCAAACCGATGCGCAGGCCGGTAAAGCTGCCCGGCCCGGCACACACGCCGTACAGGTCCAGGTCGGTCGGGGCCAGGCCGGTGGCCTTGAAAGCCCCGTCCACCAGGCCCATCAGGGTCTCGCTGTGGGACAGCCCGCCGTTTACAAAGCACTCATAAAGCAGCTGGCCGTTTTTGGTCAGGGCCACGCCCGCGGTGCGGCCGGCTGCATCAATGCCCATACAAATCAAAAGGTTACCCCCTCAATGGTAATTTTTCGGTCATCGCCGCCCAGATGCTGAATGTCCACCCGAATGGGATGCTCCAGCGCCAGAAGATCGGCCAGGTTCTCGCTCCATTCGGCGGCAACAATGGCGCCTTCGTCCAGATAATCGTAGAAGCCGGAGGTACACAGATCCTCTTCGGTGGAGATGCGGTACAAATCAAAATGGGCCAGGGGCTTCGGCCCCCGGTAGTAGTTTACGATGGCAAAGGTGGGGCTGCTCACCGGATCGGTGCAGCCCAAGCCCTGGGCCAGCCCTTCACAAAAGGCGGTTTTGCCTGCGCCCAGCCCGCCGGTGAAGGCCACCAGGCTGCCGGGGCTGAGCACGGCGGCCATCCGCTTGCCCAGCGCGACGGTTTCGGCCCGGCTGTGTGTAATGGTTTCCATGGGCAAAACGCTCCTTTCCGCCCGAAGGCGCGGGCAAAGGCTGTCGAAACACGGCACAACTGCCCATATTTGGTTTTAGTATAGCATATGCAGCGGTGATTTGCAAAAGAGGCCGGGAGACGATATAATAAAAAAGCTGGAAAAAGTCTGCCTGCGTGAAAGAAACAGCGGCTCCGGCTCGTATTAAAAGCGCAGGGCCTTGCCCCTGCGGGAAAACACTGCGACCAATACGAGGAAAACTATGGGAAAACTCATTAAAGAATACAGCCGCGCCACCGACTGGGTGTATCTGACCCTGTGTGTGGGCTGCTCGGTGCTCAGCGTACTCACGCTGATTTCCATCGGTACCTACAATCTGGGCGGATTTGACACGGATATGGGCAGCATCACCGGCCTGGGCGGTTACCGCGGGGCATTGGTGCAGGCCATTGCCAGCCTGCTGGGAGTGGTGTGTGCCATTCTGCTCAGCTGCATTAATTACCGGGCCATGGTGGATGCCTGGCCCTTTCATGTGGCAGGCGCCTGGGGCCTGGTGGCCCTGACCTTTTTAAAGGTGAATCTGGGGCCGGTTTCGCTGGGCTACGCCCCCGGCAGCACGGACAATTACAGCTGGATTCGGGTGGGGTCGCTGTCGCTTCAGCCCACCGAGCTGGCCAAGATCAGCTTCATTCTCACCTTTGCCATGCATCTGGATATGGTGAAAAACGAGATCAACGAGCCGAAAACGCTGGCCAAGCTGCTGGCCCATATGGCAGTGCCGGTGCTGCTGGTGCACATTCAGGGCGATGACGGAACCGCCATCGTGTTTGCCTGCATCGGCTGCATGATGATGTTTGTGGCCGGGCTTTCCTGGCGGTACATCGCCGGGGCTGTGTGTGCCGGCATCACCGCGCTGGCGGTGGCCGTGGGCTTCTTTCCGGATAAGATATTCAAGAACTACCAGTATCAGCGCATTATGGCGCTGTTTCATATGGACGACCCCGCCTATGCGGACATTACCCTGCAGCAGAACAAGGGGCTGATCTCCATCGGCGCAGGGCGCATTTTCGGGCGTGGGCTGTTCAATGAGTACCACAACTACGTGCCGAAGGCCGAGAACGACTTCATCTTCAGCTACATTGCCGAATCCATTGGGTTTGTGGGCTGTGTGCTGGTGCTGGGGGCGCTGTTTGCCATTGCGATCAAAACCCTGACCACCGGTCTGCGCAGCCAGGACAAACTGGGTACTTACATCTGCACCGGTGTGTTTGCGGCCATGGCCTGGCAGGTGATCATCAACCTGGGCATGAACCTTGCGGTGCTGCCGGTCATCGGCGTGACGCTGCCCTTCTTCTCCGGCGGCGGCACCAGTGCCCTGATGATGTACCTGTGCGTGGGGCTGGTGCTCAGCGTGTACATGCACAACAAAAAGAGCCTGTTCGATCATTGATCGGCACGGCCTGCTCAAATAAAGCAAACGACAGCCCGGCGGGTGCGCAATGCGCCCGGCCGGGCTGCTTTTTTGCATCAAACTGCTGCCCTGTGAACTTTTGCGCAGAGTGGCAAAGGGCCTTTGTTGCCCAAGAACGGCTTGTGTGTTATAATAATACGGTTATTATGGGTTTGCAGGCAAAAAATGCGGCTTTGCAGACAAAGAACCGAGCAAACGTGAGAGAAAGGCAGGGTGCTTGTGCGGGTATTGGGCATTGACCCCGGCTACGCCATCGTTGGTTGGGGCGTGCTGGATTATCAGGGCAACCGGTTTCAGCCGGCGGGTTTCGGCGCGGTGACCACAAAGGCCGGGGTACCGCTGGAACAACGGCTGGCGCAGGTGTATGACGGTGTGGCGGAAGTGCTTGATCAATACCGGCCCGAGGCGCTCTCCATCGAAAAGCTGTTTTACCAGCACAACCAAACCACCGTCATCGGGGTAGCCGAGGCCCGCGGGGTGATTCTGCTGGCGGCGGCGCAGAGAGGCGTGCCCCTTTTTGAATACACCCCCATGCAGGTGAAGCAGTCGGTCAGCGGCTACGGCATGGCCAACAAAAAGCAGGTGCAGGAGATGACCCGCATTCTGCTGCATCTGGACAAGGTGCCCAAGCCCGATGACACGGCGGACGCTCTGGCCATGGCCATTACCCACTGCCACTGCAGCCGCAGCCGCATTCAGGGGCTGCCCATTCGATAAATAAGGAGGAACGGACCGTTGATTTACAGCTTGACCGGCAAGGTGTTGAAAAAATCGTTGGACCGGGTGGTCCTCTCCTGCGCAGGGGTGGGCTATCTGGTGCAGACCCCGGCCAGCGTGGCAGGGGCACTGCCCGGCGTGGGCGGCGAAGGCACCCTGTATACGGTGATGAATGTCACGGAAAACGACATCAGCCTGTATGGCTTTGCCAGCGAAGAGCAGCAGACCTGCTTTGAGATGCTCACGGCGGTTTCCGGCGTGGGGCCGAAGGTGGGCCTGGCCATTCTGAACGTGCTCAGCCCGGAGCGGGTGGCTCTGGCCATTTCTTCCGGCGACCACAAGGCTTTAACGGCCGCCAACGGCGTTGGCCCCAAGCTGGCCCAGCGCATCACGCTGGAGCTGAAGGACAAGGTGGGCAAGGGCCTGGCCGAGGGCGTTGGGCTGGAGGATGTGGCCGCCGCCCGGGTGGCGGGCAGTGCACCCCAGGCCATTGCGGCGCTGGTCAGCCTAGGGTATGGGCAGAGCGAGGCCGCCGCGGCGGTGGCCAAGCTGGACACCAGCCTGCCGGTGGAAGAATTGATCAAGCTGGCGCTGCGCGGCATGGCGGCGGGGAGGTAACGGATGGACGACTACGAAATTGCCCAGCAGCGGCTGGTAAGCCCACAGGAAACCAGCGCCGATGGGGAAGAAAACAACCTTCGCCCCCGCACCCTTGAGGACTATGTGGGCCAGGAAAAGGTGAAGGAGAACCTTCGCATTTATCTGGAAGCAGCCCGCCGCCGGGGCGAACCGATGGACCATGTGCTGCTTTACGGCCCGCCGGGCCTGGGCAAAACCACCTTGGCCGGCATTGTGGCCCAGGAGATGGGGGTGCAGATCCGCATTACCAGCGGCCCGGCCATTGAAAAGCCCGGCGACCTGGCGGCCCTGCTGACCAACCTGCAGGAGGGCGACGTGCTGTTCATTGATGAGATCCACCGCCTGTCCCGTCAGGTGGAGGAGGTGCTCTATCCGGCGCTGGAGGATTTCGCGCTGGACATCATGATCGGCAAGGGCCCGGCGGCCCAGAGTATCCGCATCAACCTGCCGCGCTTTACGCTGGTTGGCGCCACCACGCGGGCGGGCCAGCTCACCGGCCCCTTGCGGGACCGCTTCGGCGTTCTGCTGAAGCTGGAGCTGTACAGCCCGGAAGAGCTGGCGCGCATCATTCAGCGTTCAGCGGGCATTCTCGGCCAGCCCTGCACCCCCGAGGGGGCCTATGAGCTGGCAAAGTGCAGCCGGGGCACCCCCCGTGTGGCCAACCGGCTGCTCAAGCGGGTGCGGGATTTTGCGGTGGTGCTGGGCGACGGCAACATTGACCAGAAAACCGCCAAGCTGGCCCTGAAGCGCATGGACATCGACGCGCTTGGGCTGGATGAGCTGGACCGCAGCCTGCTGCGGGCGGTGATCGAGCTGTACGGCGGCGGGCCGGTGGGCCTGGATACGCTGGCGGCGGCGCTGGGCGAAGAGGCGGTGACGCTGGAGGACATCTGCGAGCCGTACCTGATGCAGATGGGCTTCCTTACCCGCACGCCCCGGGGCCGCTGTGTGACCCGCCTTGCCTACCAGCACCTGGGCATGACCCCGCCGGAGCCGCCCCAGGGCAAAAACGGTCAGGCGGACGGGCAGATGAGCCTGTTTGAGTGAACCCAAACCGGCAAAATCGGAAAAGTTCCGATTATTCACAATTTGTCTCTGGAAATGCGGGACAAATGTGCATATAATTTGAACGCAGTGCAGAACCTGAGCGGAAAACAGCACCGCTCATTTTAAATATTTATTCCATGTAAAATGCTTCAGCCGAAGCAAACGAAAGCAACCGATACAACTTCCGATCACTTAAAACTAGGGAGGAATTTCTTATGGGCAAATTGTTTGGTACCGATGGAGTGCGCGGCGTGGCCGGGGAAGACCTGAGCTGTGAGCTGGCCATGAAGATTGGCCGCGGCGCGGCGGCAGTTCTCACCCAGAACACCGGCCGCAAGCCCCGCATTCTCATCGGCAAGGACACCCGTATCTCCGGCGATATGCTGGAGTGCGCGCTGGCTGCCGGCCTGTGCAGCGTGGGCGCGGATGTGGAGCTGCTGGGTGTGATCCCTACCCCCGCGGTGGCCTATCTGGTGGGCAAATACGGCGCGGATGCCGGTGTGGTCATCTCCGCCAGCCACAACCCCATGGAATTTAACGGCATCAAGATCTTCTCCGGCGACGGCTACAAGCTGCCGGATCAGGTGGAAAACGAGATCGAGGACTACGTGCTGGGCAAATCGGAAGTAACCCTGTGCACCGGTGCGGCGGTGGGCCGTGTGACCCGCCGTGACAACGCGGTGGACGACTATGCGGACTACCTGGTCGAGCACATCGGCGCTGATCTGACCGGCCTGAACATCGCGGTGGACTGTGCCAACGGTGCATCCGCCGAGGTGGCCCCCAAGCTGTTCCCCCGGCTGGGCGCCAACTGCACCTTCCTGGGGGCGGAGCCGGACGGCTGCAACATCAACGACGGCTGCGGCAGCACCCATTTGGATAAGCTGGCAAAATTCGTGAAGGAAGGCGGATTTGACTGCGGCATTGCCTTTGACGGCGACGCGGACCGCTGCCTGGCCTGCGACGAAAAGGGCGCGGAGATCGACGGCGACAAGATCATTGCGCTGCTGGCCTGCGACATGAAGAAGCGCGGCCGGCTGGACGGCGACACCGCCGTGGTGACGGTTATGTCCAACCTGGGCTTTATGCAGTACATGCAGCGCCAGGGCATCAACACCGCCCGCACCGCCGTGGGCGACCGGTATGTGCTGGAGGAAATGCGGGAGAAGGGATACGCCATCGGCGGCGAGCAGAGCGGCCATGTGATCCTGCTGCACCATTCCACCACCGGCGACGGCGAGCTGACCGCCGGTAAGCTGCTGAAGCTGCTGGCCGCCAGCAAGTGCCCCATGAGCCAGCTGAACAACGTGTATGAGAAGTTCCCTCAGGTCATGCTGAACCTGGTGGCAAACGCAGCCCAGAAGGCCGCCTATAAAGAGGATGAGTACATTGCGGGCTTCATCGAGAGCCAGCAGCAGAACCTGATGGGCATGGGCCGCGTGCTGGTGCGTGTGTCCGGCACCGAGCCGAAGATCCGCGTGATGGTGGAGGGCAAGGACGAGGCGGCCATTGAGGCCAGCGCCCAGCGCATTGCCGATATGATCACCAAGCGGGTGCTCGGCTGAGCAAACCCGAAGAAAACCGTTGGCCGGGGCCGGACAAAGGCCCCGGCCAAATCGGCGGGCCGATGTGTGGGCCCCAACGTGAATTTCAGGGCTGAAGGCGGGCGCGGCCGCGCTTTTGCGGTGCGGCGGCGCCGTTTCGGGATAAATCAGAAAAATCGGTGCCTCAGCCAATGAAAACAGTTTTTGTATGTGAGAGAGGAGAACGGCCATGCGCCCGGCAGACAGCTGGAAAGACTATGAATTGATTGATGCCACCGGCGGCAACCGGCTGGAACGGTGGGGCAGCACGCTGCTGGTGCGGCCGGACCCCCAGGTGGTGTGGAAGAGCGAGCCCACGTCTCAGCTGTGGGCCAAGGCAGATGCGGTGTATCACCGCTCCAACCAGGGCGGCGGCCAGTGGGAATACCGCCGCCGCCTGCCGGAAAAGTGGAAGATCCACTGGGAAGAACTGACCATGGTGGTCAGCCCCACCGGCTTCAAGCACACCGGCGTGTTCCCTGAACAGGCCGTCAACTGGGCCTGGTATAAGAAGAAGATCGCCGCGGCGGGCCGGCCGATCAAGGTGCTGAACCTGTTCGGCTACACCGGCGGGGCCACACTGGCCTGTGCGGCCGCCGGGGCGCAGGTGTGCCATGTGGACGCTTCCAAGGGCATTGTGGCCTGGGCCCGCGAGAATGCGCAGGCCAGCCATCTGGAGGCAAAGCCTGTGCGCTGGATCGTGGATGACTGTGCCAAGTTTGTGGCGCGAGAGATCCGCCGCGGCCAGAAGTACGACGGCATCATCATGGACCCGCCCAGCTACGGCCGCGGCCCCGGCGGCGAGGTGTGGAAGCTGGAGGACAACATTTACGACCTCATTGCCCTGTGTGCAGGCGTGCTCAGCGAGCAGCCCCTGTTTGTGGCGGTGAACAGCTACACCACCGGCCTTTCTCCCGCGGTGATGGAGTACATTCTCAAAACCACGCTGGGGCCGGTGTACGGCGGCGTGACCCACTGCGATGAGATCGGCCTGCCGGTGAGCGCCACCGGCGGTGTGGTGCCCTGCGGCGCCACGGCCATCTGGGAAGAGGCCTGAACGGAAGAACCGGGCAGCGAGGGGCTGCCTGCTGAATGGGAACAAAGCGCCCTGCGGGGTGCACCGGGCAAAGCGGCCCGGGAAAGATGCGAGGAAACACCATGGAAAATACCCCGATGATCTGCGCCGATCAGGTGCGGTTCCGCTACGATGACCAGAAGGATGTCTGGGCCGTGAACGGAGCCAGCATGACCGTGAAAAAAGGCGAATTTGTGGCGGTGCTGGGGGCCAATGGCTGCGGAAAAAGCACACTGGCCAAGCACTTCAACGCCATTCTGCTGCCGGAAAGCGGCACCGTGACGGTGGAGGGCATCCCCACCACGGATGAGGCGCGCCTGTATGACATCCGCCAGCGGGTGGGCATGGTGTTTCAGAACCCGGACAATCAGATTGTGGCCACGGTGGTGGAAGAGGATGTGGCCTTTGCCCTGGAAAACCTTGGGGTGCCGCCGGAAGAAATCCGCCGCCGGGTGGATGAGGCCATGCGAATGACCGGCATTTACAAGCACCGGCTGAAGGGGCCCCACAAGCTCAGCGGCGGCCAGAAGCAGCGGGTGGCCATTGCAGGCGTGATCGCCATGCGGCCGGACTGCCTGGTGTTGGACGAATCCACGGCCATGCTGGACCCCCGCGGCCGGGAAAAGGTGATGAGCACCATCGGCCACCTGAACCGGGATTTCGGCATTACAGTGGTGGCCATCACCCATTATATGGAAGAGGCGGCGCGGGCCGACCGGGTGCTTGTGATGAGCGAGGGCCGCGTGGTGATGGAGGGCACGCCCCAACAGGTGTTTAGCCAGGCAGACAAGCTGCACAGCCTGCATCTGGACGTGCCTCAGGCCGTGGAGCTGCGGGACGAGCTGGTGAAGGCCGGCGTGCCCATGCCGGAAGGCATCATTGACGAAGGCAGCTGTGCAAAGGCGCTGTACGATTTGCTGAAATGACCCGGCCCGGTGCCGAATGGACAAAGGACGTGAACGAGACAAACTATGGCTGCAATCATTGAAACCCAGCATTTGACCCATATTTACGGCGCGGGTATGCCCGATGCAACGGTGGCCCTTGAGGACGTGAGCTTCTCGGTGGAGGCAGGCGACTTTGTGGGCATCATCGGCTCTACAGGCAGCGGAAAATCCACCCTGATCTCCCATTTCAACGGGCTGCTCAAGCCCACCAGCGGCAAGGTCCTGGTGGACGGCCAGGACATCTGGGCCGACCCATCGCAGATCCGCAAGTTCCGCTTTCTGGTGGGCATGGTCATGCAGTACCCGGAGTACCAGCTGTTTGAAGAGACCGTGTACAAGGACATTGCCTTCGGCCCCAAAAACATGGGCCTGTCGGAGCAGGAGATCGACCGCAGGGTGCACCGGGCGGCCGAGTTTTGCGGGCTGCCCACCGATTATCTGAACCGAAGTCCCTTTGAACTTTCCGGCGGGCAGAAGCGCCGGGTGGCCATTGCGGGCGTTCTGGCCATGGAGCCGCGCATTCTGGTGCTGGATGAGCCTGCCGCCGGGCTGGACCCGGAGGGGCGGGACACCATCCTGAGCCAGATTCGCCAGTATCATAAGGACACCGGCACCACTGTGCTGCTGGTGAGCCATTCCATGGAGGACATTGCCCGCTATGCCAACCGGGTGCTGGTAATGGATCAGCGCAGGGTGGCCATGTACGATGAGGTGGAAAAGGTGTTTGCCCGCGCGCCGGAGCTGCTGGAACTGGGGCTTTCGGTGCCGCAGGTGACCAAGATTTTCCTGAAGCTTCGGGAAATGGGGCTGGACATTGCCACCGACGTGTACACGACGCCCTATGCTGTGAAAACCGTGCTCAAGGCACTGGAAGCCAAGAAGGAGGCCGCAGGATGCTGAGAGACATTACCATAGGCCAGCACTTCCCTGGCAACTCGGTGGTGCACCGGATGGACCCCCGCATGAAGCTGCTGGTCACGGTGCTGTACATCGTGGTGTTGTTTGCCGCCTCCAACCCCCTGGGCCTGGCGCTGAGCATCGGCCTGCTGACCCTGCTGTACGTGGCGGCAAAAATTCCTCTGAAGCTCATCACCAAAAGCCTGAAGCCCATCATGCCGGTGGTGCTGTTCACGGCGATTCTGAACCTGTTTTTTATTACCGGCCAGGGGCAGCCGCTGTTCCACTGGTGGTTCTTGAAAATTTACGAGGAGGGCGTGCGCTACGCCGTGCTGATGGCGGTGCGTGTGCTGGCGCTCATTGCGGGTACCAGCCTGCTGACCTACACCACCAGCCCCATTGTGCTGACCGATGCCATTGAGCGGGTGCTGAACCCGCTGGCCAAGCTGCACCTGCCGGTGCACGAACTGGCCATGATGATGACCATTGCCCTGCGGTTTATCCCCACCCTGATTGAGGAGACCGACAAGATCATGAATGCCCAGAAGGCCCGCGGTGCTCAGCTGGACAGCGGCACCCTGAAGCAGCGCATTCAGGCGCTGGTGCCGGTGCTCATTCCGCTGTTTATCTCGGCGTTCCGCCGGGCGGATGAGCTGGCCATGGCCATGGAGTGCCGCTGCTACCGGGGCGGCGAGGGCCGCACCCGTCTGAAGGTGCTGCACTGCGGCGCGCGGGACTGGCTGTGTCTGGCGGTATGCCTGGCGGCCTTTGCGGCGGTGCTTTCCACCCGGTGGATCTGGCAGGGGATTGCCCTATGAACATCCTGTGTACCATTGCCTATCGGGGCACGGCCTACCACGGCTTTCAGGTGCAGAAAAACGGCCTGACGGTCTGCGAGGTGTTTCAGGATGCGCTGGAGGAGGTGCTGGGTACCCGCCCGGACGTGAAAGGGTGCAGCCGAACCGACGCAGGCGTACACGCGGCGGCGTTCTGCTTGAACTTTCATGCCGAGACCAGAATCCCGCTGGAAAAGTTGCCGCTGGCACTGAACAGCCGCCTGCCCGCAGATGTACGGGTGCTGGAGGCACGGCAGGTGCCGGAGGAATTTCATGCCCGGTACTCGGCCCACGCAAAAACCTATTGCTACCGCATCCGGAACAGCGCCATTGACAGCCCCTTCAGCCAGGAGTATTACTACCGGGTGCCGGGAGAGCTGGATACGGCGGCAATGGACCGGGCGGCAAAGCAGTTTGTGGGCACACACGATTTCACGGCCCTGTGCAGCGCCGGAAGCGAGATTGCGGCCCGGGGCGACACGGTGCGCACCATCACGGCCTGCGGTGCAGAGCGGCAGGGGGAGATGGTACTCATTACTGTCACCGCCGACGGCTACCTTTACAACATGGTACGCATTCTGGCGGGCACCCTGCTGGAGGTGGGGCAGCATCGGTTGAAACCGGAGGACATCCCGCACATTCTGGAAGGCCGGGACCGCAGCCAGGCCGGCCCAACGCTGCCGGCCAAGGGGCTGTTTTTGCAGCGGGTGGAGTACCCTCGGCAGGATAAAACCTGAAAATTGCTTACGAAAAGTATTTTGAAGCATAAAGTATCCTAACAGTAAAGAAAAATCGCTGCCGTTTTGCGGTTTGACTGCATCGGCGGCAGCAACGCGCAGCGACCAGACCGCACAAAAGGAGGTGCGCACGGAATGAAATTGTATACGCCGCCGGCTTCACCACAGCCGGAAAATCAGCCGCCGCAGAACCTGCAGCAGGCCCGGGCCGTGCGCCTTTCGGAGGTGCGCCGCCGCCGTCAGCACAAAAAGTGCCGGATGCTCGCCCTGCTTGCCCTTCTGGCAGTGGTGGTCATTGCGGCGCTGGCCGGGGTGTTCCGCAGTTCGGTGACGGCCCTGGCAGACCTGGGCGACAGCATCCGCATCGGGCTGACCCCCGGTGGCAGCTATCCGGTAAAAACCGGCATCGGCCAGCTGTACCAGGTGGAAAAGCTGGCAGGCGGCTTTGTGGAACTGGGCGAAAAGGATGTGGTGCTGGCCAGTGCCTCGGGCCTGAAGCTGCGCACCGTTCAGCACGGCTATGCCCGGCCCGCCCTTGCGGTGGGAGGCAGCCGGTTCTGCGTGTACAACCGGGCCGGGTACACCCTGCGGGTGGAAAGCCGAAGCCAGAACCTCTACACGCAGACGTTGGACAACGCCATTCTGGTGTGCGGCATGAGCCAGAACGGCAGCCTGGCGGTGGCCACCCGCTCCAACCGTTACACCGCGGAAGTGAAGGTGTACAGCCCGAACTTTGTGTACCGTTATGGCTGGAACACCACCGACAGTGAGGGCACGCCCATCCGCATTGCCTTTGCGCCGGACAACAAGCGCCTGGCGGTGGCCTGCCTGCGGGCCGATGCGGGCCAGATGACCACCGGCATTTACCTGCTGGATACCCGCAAGGACGCGGTGAGCACGGACATTCAGGCCCAGGGCAGCACGCTGCTGCAGCTCTCCTGGGTGGGGTCGTCGCAGCTTCTGGCGGTGTACGATCATTATACGGCCCTGTACGACGCGGCCACCGGCAAGGAACGGGCCCGCTTCGAGTACGGCGACTACCTGCTGGACGCTTCGATCAGCGGCAAGTATGTGGGCCTGCTGCTGGGTACAAAGGGCGGGGCCACCCAGCTGGTGACGCTGGGCACCAACCTGAATCAGCTGGCGCAGGTAAACGGCTCCGGTGCAGTGGGCGTGACGGTAACCGGCACCGCTGTTTATCAGCTGGACCAGAGCGGCGTGACCTGCCTGACCCTGAAAGGGGTGGAAAAGTGGCGCGCCGAACTGGGGGTGCAGCCGCAGGCGGTGGTAAGCGCCAAAAAGCTGCTGGTGTTCACCGGCAGCGAGGCGGCACTGCTGACGGCCCCGGAGCAGAACGGCTGACCCGCGCCGCAAAGCGGGAACGCGATCTCCCCGCCCGGCGAAATCGGCCAGGCGCGAAACGGAAAAGAGAGAACCATGGAAGCAACGTTGAAACCTTCGCTTATTTTCGATCTGATTTTGCTGGCTGTGCTGCTGGTTTCGGCCATGGCCAGCTACCGCAAGGGCCTGCTGACGGCCATTGTGCAGTTTGCCGGTCGGCTGTTCAGCCTGGCGGGGGCCTGGTTTGTCAGCCGGGAGGTATCCCCTTATCTATTTGAGAACTTTCTGGAGCGCAGCTTTGTTACGCGGGTGCAGGGCACCATCAGCCAGCAGGGCGCGGTGGACCTGACCGCTTTGGTGGATAAGTACGCGGGCTTTCTGCCCAAGTCTATTCAAAGCAGCATCATCCAGTCGGTGTCGCAAACGCTGGATACAGGGGCGCCGGATGTGGCCCAGACCATCGTTACCCAGGTGGTGGAGCCGCTGTTTACCCCCATCATTGCCGTGGTGGTGTTCTTCATTGCCTTTGCCCTGTGTAAGCTGTTGGTGAGCTTCCTGTCCGCCGTGTTTACCAGCTTCAACCACCTGCCGGTGCTGGGCGGGGCCAACCGCAGCCTGGGCTTCCTGTTCGGCCTGCTCACCGGTATGCTGGATGTGTGCCTGGTGATGTGCATTGTGTGGGCGGTGATGATCGTGACCAGCGGGCAGCTTCCCTTCCTGAACGAGGCGACGCTGTCCACCAGCTTCGGCTATCGGCTGTTCAGCGCCATCAACCCGTTTATGATGTGAGAACCGTGTCAAACCCACGCCGCAGGGCGTGTTTTCATAAAGCCGCATGGCTCGAATTTCAGAGAAGGCGCGCCGTAAGCGCCAACCCCAATGAGAGGAGTGGGATTCCATGTTGTGTACCCGATGCAAAAAACGACAGGCGATCGTATTCGTCCAGCGGATGGAGGGCAGCGAGACCAAGAATGAGGGCTATTGCCTCACCTGTGCTCGTGAGCTGCACATCAAACCTCTGGACGATATGATGCAGCGCTTCGGCGTGTCCGACCAGGATCTGGAGGGCATGGAGGAGCGCATGAACGACTTCATGAAGGAAATGGGCGAGAACGGCCAGATGCCCGAGGGGATGTTCCCCATGCCGACGGAAGAGCCGGACGGCGACGGGGAGGACGGCGAGGATGGTTTTACCCCCGGCGGCAGCCCGGTGTTCCCCTTCGGCTTCGGCAGCCGCCAGAAAAAAGAGGATGAGGAGGGCGAAAAGGGCAAAAAGGGCGACCGCAAGCCCAAGAAGCGCAAGTTCCTCACCAACTACTGCGAGGACCTGACCGGCAAGGCCAAGGCGGGCAAGCTGGACGCCATCATCGGCCGGGACGCGGAGATCTATCGCACCATTCAGATCCTCTGCCGCCGCCAGAAGAACAACCCCTGCCTCATCGGCGAGGCCGGCGTGGGCAAAACCGCCATCGCCGAGGGCATTGCCCAGCGCATTGCCGGCGGCAATGTGCCCGCCCGCCTGCGGGATAAGGAGCTGTTCCTGCTGGATCTGACCGCCCTGGTGGCGGGCACCCAGTTCCGCGGCCAGTTCGAGCAGCGGGTGAAAGGCCTGATCAGCGAGGTAAAGGCTGCGGGCAACATCATTCTGTTCATTGACGAGATTCACAACATCACCGGCGCAGGCGACTCCGAGGGCGCGATGAACGCCGCCAACATCCTGAAGCCGGCCCTGTCCCGCGGCGAGATTCAGGTGATCGGCGCCACCACCTTTACCGAGTACCGCAAGTACATCGAAAAGGATCAGGCGCTGGAGCGCCGCTTCCAGCCCGTGAAGGTGGAAGAGCCCAGCCTTGCCGACACCATTACCCTGATGCAGGGCATCAAGGGCTATTACGAGAGCTACCACAAGGTGAAGGTTCCTGCCGATGTGTTGAACGCAACGGTGAGCCTGTCGGAGCGGTACATCACCGACCGCTTCCTGCCCGATAAGGCCATTGACCTGCTGGACGAGGCCTGCGCCTGCTGCAACCTGCGCCATCCGGAGCTGACCCGCTGGCAGGAGACCCAGGAAAAGGTGGCCGAGCTGGAAAAGCAGCAGATGAGCCTGGAGCAGACCCCCACCGATGAGCCGCTGGACTATGAGCAGCTGGCCAATCTGCGCACCGAGCTGGCCCGCCTGAGGGACGAACTGCCGGCGCTGGAGGCCCAGGTGCAGAACATTGCTGTGAGCATGGAGGACGTGGCTCGGGTCATTGAGCTGTGGACCGGCATCCCCGCCGTGAAGATCAAGGAGAGCGAGTTCACCAAGCTTCAGGGCCTGGAGGGCGCACTCAAGGCCAAGATCATCGGCCAGGATGAGGCGGTGGAGCTGGTGGCCAAGGCCATCAAGCGCACCCGCGCCGACCTGACCGGCCGCCGCCGCCCGGCCAGCTTTATCTTCGTTGGCCCCACCGGCGTGGGCAAAACCGAGTTGGTGAAGCAGTTGGCCAACCAGCTGTTTGACACGGTGGACCCGCTGATCCGTCTGGACATGAGCGAGTTTATGGAGAAGCACGCGGTCAGCCGCCTGATCGGCTCGCCTCCGGGCTATGTGGGCTACGATGAGGCCGGCCAGCTCACCGAAAAGGTGCGCCGCAAGCCGTACAGCGTGGTGCTGTTCGATGAGATCGAAAAGGCCCATCCGGATGTGATGAACATCCTGCTGCAGATTCTGGACGAGGGCAAGATCAACGACGCCCAGGGCCGCACGGTGGATTTCTCCAACACGGTAATCTGCATGACCTCCAACGCAGGCAGCACCGACCGGGGCGGAGAGACCGGCTTCAACAAGACCATGGCTCAGATGAGCAAGGACAAGGTGATGAAGGCCCTGGGCGAGTTCCTGCGGCCGGAGTTTCTGGGCCGTGTGGACGAGGTGATCGCCTTCAACCCGCTGGACCCCGTCGCCCTGGAAAAGATCGCGGCGCTGATGCTGGAGGAGTACCACCAGCCCATGGCCGATAAGGGCGTGACCTTCCGGTACACGCCGGCGGCCCTGACGGTTCTGGTGGAGAAGGCCAGCGGCGGCAAATTCGGCGCCCGTGACCTGCGCCGTACCATCCGCAAACAGGTGGAGGATCCGCTGGCGGAGCGGCTGGTGGACGGCACCCTGGGCCTGGATGTGACTGTGGATGCGCAGGACGGTCAGATCGTGCTGCGGTAACGGGGCCACACCTTAATCATTATGATTGAAAAATGCGCTGTCTGCGCTGCCGGTTCGGCAGGCGGGCAGCGCATTTTTTGCGGAAAACGGCTCGAATGAATAAACAATACAAGACTTTTACACAATAAAGCAAAAGGAAACGAAACGCACAAAAGATTCAGCGATAAAATGCGCAGACTTTGCGCAGAACATAGAACTTCCCGGATTTTGTTTAAAAAATGAAAAAAAATGTTCCATTTTCCGGATGGGGTGCTATAATGACGGATACACCATGGTGAAGTCATGGGGGCTTCGCAAAAGACTGCCGGGAGAGTGTGTGCCCGGCAGCACCCCGTAAGCGGCGGGGCGAAGGAAAAGGAGCGTATCGAAATGTCATATCAGTATCTGCTGACGCTGTGTTTGATCCTGGCGTCTACCAAGGTGCTCAGCATTGTTACCGGGCGGCTTCAGCTGCCGCAGGTGGTTGGCTCGCTGCTGGCGGGCCTGCTGCTGGGGCCTGCGGTGTTCGGCATCATTCAGCCCAACGACCTGCTCAACCAGCTGGCTGAACTGGGCGTGATCGTCATCATGTTCAGTGCCGGTATGGGCACCAACATTCAGGACCTGAAGGCCAGCGGCAAATCGGGCTTTCTGGTGGCGCTGTGCGGTGTGCTGGTCCCTCTGGGGCTGGGCACCGTGCTGATGTACGCCTTCACTGGCGGCGAACTGAGCAGCGGTGGTCCCCGCGTGCTGCAGGGCCTGTTCCTGGGCACCGTGCTGACCGCCACCTCCGTGAGCATTACCGTGGAGACGCTGCGTGAGATCGGCAAGCTGACCACAAAGGCGGGCAACACCATTCTGGCGGCGGCCCTCATTGACGACGTGCTGGGCTTGGTGTGCCTGACCCTGGTTACCTCCATGGCGGGTGGCGATGCAGACATTGTGATGGTGCTGGTCAAAATTGTGCTCTTCTTTGTGTTTGCGGGCGTGATGGCCTTTGCCACCCATAAGTTTTATGTTTGGTACGACCACCGCGTGAAGGACCGGAACCTGCATCGGTTCCCGGTGTCGGCGTTTGTGCTCTGCCTGTTCATGGCATGGGCGGCGGAAGAGATGTTCGGCGTGGCCGATATCATCGGCGCGTTTGCCGCCGGCCTGATCATCTCTGCTTCGCCCAAGGGCAGCTACATCCAGAGCAAGTTCTCGCCGCTGTCCTACCTGCTGCTGACCCCCATCTTCTTCGCCAACATCGGCATTAAGGTAACGCTGCCCCATCTGGACGGCGTGGTGCTGTTGTTTACGGTTCTGCTGGTGGCGGCGGCCATTCTGTCCAAGATCATCGGCTGCGGTCTGGGCGCAAAGATTTGCGGCTTCCAGCGCCGGCAGTGCCTGCAGATCGGCTGTGGCATGGCCTGCCGTGGTGAGGTGGCCCTGATCGTGGCCAACAAGGGTGCGGCCATGGGGCTGGTTTCGGAAGAGCTGTTTGGACCCATTATCATCATGGTGGTGTGCTGCGCCATCTTCACCCCCATCATGCTGAAGGCAGCGTTCAAGGGCGAGGGCGTGTACGACAATATGGAGAGCAGCTCTCTGCTGGACGACTACGAGCGCAGCCGCCGTTTGGATTATGTGACGGCCAGCCTGCTGCGGCGGGATAAAGAAATGATGAAGCCAAAGACCGACAAAAAGGCCTGACTTCCGGTGCACTTCCCCGTGCTCTGCAGCCCAAAACAGGGCTGACGGGCACCGGGTGCATCGCTAAAACAGAACAACGCAAAGCCGGGGCCGACGTGGTGCGGGATGCTTTTGAGAGCACCGCCCATGCATGGCCCCGGCTTTGCTCGTTTTGCGGGCCGCCGAAAAACAAGGAGAATGTGAATGCTTTGTGTAAAATGCCCGTAAACCGCGGACAGAATCGGCGGCTTTTTTGACAAGGCGCAGAAAATGTACAGATGGCCGGAAAAACCTGTTGCTTTTTGTCAATCTGTGATAGAATCTAACTGTAATTGTGATATAAGGACAGCTGCGCCTTTTTGGGTAACGGCGCGGCGGCGGCGCTTTGCGGACGGTGTGCAAAACGCATCAAAGACAAACGAAAACACAATGAATGAGGAGTGTATGAGAAACATGGCTAAGGCAATGAGCGCGAATGACTTTTTCGGCGTTGAGACTCAGGTGGCGGACATCGGCCTGATCGTGGTACCCGGCGCGGAAGAGCTGGCAAACAAGATTGATGCACATCTGGTGCGTTGGGCACATGAACTGGGAATGAAGAAGGACACCTTCATCATCCCCAGCATCTGCCCCCGCTTCCAGTCCGGTGACGCAAAGGGTCTCATCCAGGAAAGTCTGCGCGGCGATGACCTGTATTTTGTGGTGGACCCCGGCAACTACAGCCTGACCTACAAGCTGTTCGGCTGCGTGAACCATATGTCTCCTGATGATCATTTCGCCAACCTGAAGCGTCTGATCCAGGCGGCTTCCGGTAAGGGCTACCGCTGCACCGTCATTATGCCCAGCCTGTACGGCGGCCGTCAGCATCGCCGCACCGCCCGTGAAAGCCTGGACTGCGCTGTGGCCCTGCAGGAACTGCAGGCCATGGGCGTGGACAATGTGATCACCTTTGATGCCCACGATCCCCGCGTGCAGAACGCGGTGCCTCTGATGGGCTTCGACAACGTGATGCCCACCTATCAGGTGCTGAAGGCCATGCTGAAGCATATGCCCGACCTGAAGCTGGATGCGGAGCACTTCATGGTCATCAGCCCCGACGAGGGCGCCATGCAGCGCAATATGTACTACTCCAGCGTGCTGGGCGTGAACCTGGGTATGTTCTACAAGCGCCGTGATTATTCCCGCGTGGTGGACGGCCGCAACCCCATCGTGGCCCATGAATACCTGGGTGAGTCTGTGGAAGGCAAGGATGTGTTCATTGCCGACGACATCATTGCTTCCGGCGAGAGCATGTTGGACATTGCCTATGAGCTGAAGAAGCGCGGCGCCCGCCGCATCTTTGCCAACGCCACCTATGCCCTGTTCACCTCCGGCCTGGAGAAGTTCGACAAGGCCTATGAGGAGGGCGCCATCAGCGCGGTGCTGGGCACCAACCTGACCTACCGCAACCCTGAGCTGTGCGCTCGTGAGTGGTTTTTTGAGGTGGACGTGTCCAAGTACATCGCCTACTTCATCGCCGCCATCAACCACAATATGTCCGTCAGCAGCATCATTGATCCTCACGAGAAGATCAGCGCCCTGCTGAGCAGCCGTGCCGCCCAGTAAGGCACTCTGAATCTGCAAGCGCAAAGCGCCCCAGCCGAGGCTGGGGCACTTTTTTGTCTGACGTTGTGGAGAAAATGAGGGCCGGGCGGTGTGGAGACGCGTTCGGCGGACGGCTTCGGAAAAGGGGCTTCTTGCTGAGGCCGCTTTTTAGACGGCTCTTCGGAAAAAGGGGAGCAGAGCGTGCGGCCGAATGAGCAAAGCGCGACATCTGGACGGTTCTGAAAAAATTCAAAAAATCCGGAGAAACATGTTGACATTTCAAAAATGGGTGCTATAATAATACCTGTCGCTTCGAGTGACATCCGGGTGTAGCGCAGTTTGGTAGCGCGCTTGAATGGGGTTCAAGAGGCCGTGAGTTCGACTCTCGCCACTCGGACCAAAAGCCATTGATTGAAAGATCAATGGCTTTTTTGCGTACGCTAAAGTCTGTAAACTTGGAAAAGCCTGCGGAATGGCGCACAGGTGGATTTGCCGAAAGATTGAACCGGGAATTATATGCGTTCAAAATTGCCCAGCCTGGCGGAACAAAACAGTCATTTTGCATTTTTGTAAAAGAAAAGGTTGACATTTGGCAGTTCAATGGGGTATAATAATACCCGTCACAGTGAGTGACATCCGGGTGTAGCGCAGTTTGGTAGCGCGCTTGAATGGGGTTCAAGAGGCCGTGAGTTCGACTCTCGCCACTCGGACCAAAAGCCATTGATCGAAAGGTCAATGGCTTTTTTGCTGTGAAGCACCAAAGAAAAGCCTTCCCCTCGCGGGGAAGCCAAAAATCGCAGCGTCCCTTGTGTGAACGCTCAAATGCGGCCTTCGAACCCTATGAGGTACACAGCACAAACACCCGGAACTCTGCTTATCAATCTCCCCCAATAAGCGTTTCCTATACGTTTCACAGTACGAATTGAAAGAAAATCTGCCCTGTAACCCTTGAAAAAGAGCTGGAAAAACAACGGACAAATTCAAAAAAGACGGATTTGACGGTTTTGCCGCGAAGCGAAAAAACAGCGAATTCAAGACTTAAAAACACGAAACAGACCTCCTGATTTTGCCCCAAAAACGCAAAGAAGCAGCTGTGCGAGAAGGATTTCATCCGGAAAAGACGAAAAGTGACGGACGAAAGAACGTTGAAAATTGAGTACAAATGCGATAAAATGAGGCGTAAGAAAATATAGTGAAAAGAGGGGAAACGTGATGGAGCAGGGCCGAATGTACAAAAAATACCTTTCCAACTTGCCGCCGTTTCAGGAAGCGGCGGTTCTGGAATACGCGATGGACTTCCGGGGAGAGCTGACACGCTTCTCCCTCCGGCTGGAGCGCGGAAATCTGCAGCAGCAGACGGCTTTGTGTGTACAGGGCCTGACCGGAGAGCAGGCGCACAGCCTTTTGCTTTATCTTTACGAAAATACGGTCCCGGCGGAAAACTGGGAGGATGTGGCCGAGGAGCTGCTGAGCCAGCTGCGAATGGTACCAGCGCTGCCGCGCAGTGTGCCTCTACGGCAATGGAAGGAAGAAAAACCGGATGAAGGGAACAATTCGCACCTTTGTGGCGATGCCGGATTGGCAGCAACTTGAGATTTTGCGGCAGGCAATGCCGGTGTTTGGCCCGCAGTTTGAACAGGTCGGTGCATCGGTGGATGGTGCCGCCCTGCTGCGGTGCCTGAGCGAACACCCCGACCGCGTGGAGCTGGTGCTGACGGATCTGTTCCTGCGGGATATGGACGCGGTGGAGCTTCTGGAGCACATGAACCAGCTGCAGCTGGCCCATCCGCCGCGGGTGCTGATCACGGCGGGCACCGGCAACGAGCCTCTGCGCAGCAAGTTGTTTTCACTGGGAGCGGATTACTGCCTTTCCAAACCCTATACGCTCCAAAAGCTGTTTGAGCGGGCACAGCTGATCTGCGGCAAAGAACCCCAGGCCCCGCTGCCGCGGGTTCGCCGCCTGCTGGACCGGCTGGCGCTGGTGCCCAATGACTGCGGGTATCTCTATCTGGAGGATGCTGTGCAGGCGATGGTGCGCACAAAAGCGCCCCATGCGCTGGTAAAAGAGGTGTACTGGGAGATTGCGGCCGTGCGCGGGGTGTCCCCGCAGGGCGTTGAAAGCGGCATTCGCCGTGAAATTCAGCGGATGCAGGAGAAAAACACGCCGCTGTTTCAGGCACTTCGGCGGCAATGCGGGGGCGATGTGAGCAACGGCCGTGCGTTGCGATTTTTGGCAGAGTGCCTGCACCGCGAAACGGCGCAGGTAGGGCAGGAGGAGACGGAGCGGTGAACGGATTGCCGAATCTGGGCGAGAGGCTGAAAACCTACGAGAGCCTCTGCCGCTGCGAGACACGATACGGGGCGGCGGAAAATGAGGCGATGAACCAACTGAACGCCGTTCTGAATGCGGTGGAACTGCTGCGGCAGCAGATCGGTGGTGGTGAGGATCGGGAAGCCCTGCCGGATGCGATCGGCCAGGGAAGCCTGTGCCTGGCGCGGCTGGCGGTGAATCAGGCCGACCTGCTGAGCTGCCTGCGGGATGAGGGCCGCCCGAACCTGATCGCAGTGGACCTGGCGGAGCAGATCCGCACTTTGGTGGAGGTCATGCGGCCGTATGTGGAAACCCAGCACTGCGCGCTGGTGTTTCGCAGGGATGGGCCGGTCTATCTGCGGGTGGAGCCGCACATGGCAGACCGGGTGCTGCTGAATCTGGTGGCCGAGGCGGTGACGCGCGGCCGACGGGGCGGAACCATTGCAATCACGCTGGAACACAGCACCGGCGGCGCGCTGCTGAAGGTGCAGGATGACGGCTACGCCATTTCGCTGGAACGGCTGAGCAGCCTGCAGACGGCACTGTGTACGGAAAAGACGCCGGGAGAGCTGGAGATGTGCCTGGTGGGCGAATATTGCCGCCGCCAGAACTGGAAGCTGGAATGGAGTAGCTGCGGAAACGAAACCTGTTTTTCCATGCGGATTCCACAGGAGGAGCGCTGCCCGGCCGACCTTGTGATGGCCTCGCAGACCGGCCAGGACGGCAAACAGCAGCTGTGGCGGGAGATCAGCGCGCGAATGACACTTGCCCGGCGGGCACAGGGGCAGACGATGCCGAATATGCTGTAAAAAGGCAACCGAACAGACCAGGCGATGCGGCCGCAGAGGCTGCGATTTGCCCGGTCTGCTTTTTTGTGCCGCAGAGGGCAGCTTTTGCAGGGAGAACCGCGGGTTCCTGCTTTACTTTGCGTGCATTTTATTGTACAATACCAATAAATATGATTGGAAGCGGCGGTGTTTAAAATGAGTGTTCAATATAAAAGAATCCTTTTGAAGCTGAGCGGCGAGGCCCTGAGCGGCGATAAGGGGACTGGCTTTGATGAGCCGACCATGGAAGCCATCTGCCAAGGCGTGAAGCAGGCCCATGACCTGGGCGTGCAGATCGGCATTGTTGTGGGCGGCGGCAACTTCTGGCGCGGCCGCAGCAGCGGCCGGATGGAACGCACCTGCGCCGATAAGATCGGTATGCTGGCCACGGTGATGAACTGCCTGGCGGTTTCCGATATGCTGCGCCAGCTTGGCCTGGAGACCAGCGTGCAGACGGCCTTGTTTATGCCGCAGGTGGCCCAGCCGTTTGTGCGGGACGAAGCCGTGGCCGAGTTGGAGCAGGGCAAAGTGGTTCTGTTCGGTGCAGGCACCGGCAACCCCTTCTTCTCCACCGATACGGCCTCGGCGCTGCGTGCCATTGAGATCGGCGCAGATGTGATGTTCAAGGCCACGATGGTGGACGGCGTGTACGACAAGGACCCCAAGAAGTACCCGGATGCGGTGAAGTACGACACCCTGACCTTTACCCGTGTGCTGGAAGAAAAGCTGGCCGTGATGGACAGCACCGCCGCCACCCTCTGCCGTGACAACGGCCTGCCCATTCTGGTGTTTGACCTGGCCGACAGCGGCAACATCGCCCGCGCCGTGCAGGGCGAGCAGGTGGGCACTCTGGTGAAGGAAAACTGAGCCGTTTTCCCGTTGCAGAACTGAAAAATGAAATGCGGCCTTGTGGCCTGAATGAAAAGGAGTATGGATATGAGCGAGTACACCAAGCCCTATGAGGACAAGATGACCAGTGCTGTCCGCCATCTGGAGAAGGAGCTGGCCGCCGTGCGTGCCGGCCGCGCCAACCCCGCCGTTCTGGATAAGATCGCGGTGGACTACTACGGCACCCCCACCCCCATTCAGCAGGTGGCGGCTGTGGCTGTGGCCGAAGCCCGCGTGCTGACCATCACCCCCTGGGACGCCTCGCTGCTGCGCCCCATTGAAAAGGCCATTCTCACCAGCGAGCTGGGCATCAACCCCACTAATGATGGCCGTGTGATCCGTCTGACCTTCCCGGCACCCACCGAGGACCGCCGCCGCCAGCTGACCAAGGACGTGCAGCACATGGGCGAGGAGGCCAAGGTGGCCGTGCGCAATGTGCGCCGTGAGGCCATGGATAAGTTCAAGGCCCTGAAGAAGAGCGGCGAACTGACCGAGGACGACCAGAAGGATCTGGAAGGCAAGCTGCAGAAGATCACCGACAAGTTTGTGAAGGAGATCGACAAGATCTGCGAGAGCAAGAACAAGGAGATCATGGAGGTCTGATGAAGGGGCCGCTTTTTGTGATGTGACAAACCGCCGCCGGGGGCGGCCCGGCGCATTTTGCGCGGGCTGCCGCCGGCCGTTTGTGCGTTCTAAGGGCAGCAAAAAATGCGGCCGAACAGCACAGATGGGCGCACAAACCCGGGCGGGCCGCCGCCCGAGCAGAGAGGAGAAGATCCGTATGGCACAGCCGGAACAGTTCGCTCAGGGCCTGAGTATCGGCATTATTATGGACGGCAACGGCCGCTGGGCAAAAAAGCGGGGTCTGCCCCGCACCGCCGGCCACAAAAAAGGTGCGGAGGTCTTTCAGGACATCACCCGCTATTGCAATGAGATCGGCGTAGAGTCGGTGTATTTTTACGCGTTCTCCACCGAAAACTGGAGCCGCCCGGTCGAAGAGGTGGGGGCGATTATGCGCCTGTTCGGCGAATACCTTATCAAGGCCTTCGACTACGAAAAAGAAAACAACCGGGTGGTGTTTCTGGGCGACCGCACGGCGTTGGAGCCTCGCTACCAGAAGCTGATGGATGAGATTGAGCAGAAAACCGCCCACAACACCGGCATGGCCCTGAACGTGGCCGTGAATTACGGCGGCCGGGCGGAAATCGTGTGGGCGGCCCGCGCCCTGGCGGAAAAGGTTGCGAAGGGCGAACTGCGCCCGGAGGACATTGACGAGGCCGCCATGTGCAGCGAGATGTACACCCATGGCCAGAAAGACCCCGATTTTATTCTGCGCCCCAGCGGAGAGAAACGGCTCTCCAACTTTATGCTGTGGCAGGCAGCGTATTCGGAGCTGGTGGAGATGGACGTGCTGTGGCCGGACTTTACCCGCCACGATCTGGATCTGGCCATTGAAGAATTCAACCGACGCACCCGCCGCTTCGGCGGCATCTGAACGGTTTATCCCGGTTCACTCACCCCGCAGGAGGGGGACGATTTTACCCGTAAAGGAAGGGAAAACAACCTGTGAAAACACGTATCATTACCTCGGTGGTGGGGCTGTGCTTTCTGGCTCTGGTACTGAGCATGTTCAACACCATTGTACTGGATCTGGTGGTAGCTGCCTTGTGCCTGCTGGGCGTTCATGAGGCATTTGCGGCGTTCGGCTTCAAAACCAGCCAGCTGTATCTGTATGCACCCTTTGTGCCTTTCACCATTCTGGTGATGCTTTCGCATGGCAGCGCTGCGCGTGCGGTGCTGCTTCCGGCGGCGTTTGTGTTCATGCTGTATCTGTGTGTGTGCGTCATCCTCAAGCACCGCACCGTGGATGTGGCCAAGCTCAGCGGATTCGTGTGCCTGTCAGGCCTGATGATGCTCTGCTTCTATTCGCTGGTGGAGCTGAAGCGCCTGCTGCCCTACGAGACGTATCACTATGACGCGGTGTTCTTTGTGCTGCTGGCGCTGTGTTATGCCTGGGGCGGCGATTCGGCGGCTTATTTCACCGGCCGTTTTCTGGGCCGGCACAAGCTGGCGCCGGAGGTCAGCCCGAACAAAACCATTGAGGGGGCCATCGGCGGCGTGTGCGGCTCGGTGCTGTTGGGTGTGCTGGCTACTTGGATTTACAGCACGCTGGCCAACCGGCTGGAGATGTTTACGGCGGGCAGGGTGAGCGGAAAGCTGTATCTGCTCATCGCGCTGATGGGCGCGGTGGCGTCTGTGCTGGGCATTCTGGGCGACCTGTTTGCTTCGGCCGTCAAGCGCCAGTGCGGCATCAAGGACTACGGCAGCATCTTCCCGGGCCACGGCGGCATTCTGGACCGGTTTGACAGTGTGATGTTTATTGCGCCCTTTGTCACCATTGTGGTGCGCTGGGTGTTCTACGCATACCAAGCGTAAGGAGAAGCATATGGTAAAGCAAATCAGCCTGTTGGGTTCCACCGGCTCCATCGGTACCCAAAGCCTGGATGTGATCCGGGCGCAGGGGTATGGCGTGTTTGCCCTGGCGGCCCATTCCAGTGTGGAAAAAATCGAAGCGCAGATCGCGGAGTTTCATCCCCGCTATGTGACCATGGTGGACCCGGCCGCGGCGGCCCGCCTGCGGGCGGACCTGGCCGGCATGGCCGATGCGCCCAAGGTTCTGGAAGGCCCGGAGGGCCTGGTGGAGCTGGCGAAGATGGACGGCCCGGATGTGGTGCTGAATGCCGTTGTGGGCATTGCGGGCCTGGGGGCCACGCTGGCCGCCATTGAAAGCGGGCACGACGTGGCGCTGGCCAACAAAGAGAGCTTGGTTACCGGCGGCCATCTGGTCACCGAGGCGGTGAAGCGCCACGGCGTCAAGCTGCTTCCGGTGGACAGCGAGCATTCGGCCATCTTCCAGTGCCTGCAGGATACGGAGTCGGCCAAGTCTTTGACCAAGATTTTGCTCACCGCATCCGGCGGCCCCTTCTTCGGTATGAAGCAGGCAGAGCTGGCGGGCAAGACCAAGGCGGATGCCCTGAAGCACCCCAACTGGAGCATGGGCGCGAAGATCACCATTGATTCCGCTACTCTGATGAACAAGGGCCTGGAGCTGATCGAGGCGGTGTGGCTGTTTGGTCTGCCTCCGGAAAAGATTCAGATCGTGGTGCAGCGCCAGAGCATCATTCATTCCATGGTGCAGTTCAGCGACAATTCTGTGCTGGCCCAGCTGGGCGTACCGGATATGCGCATTCCCATTCAGTATGCGCTCACCTGGCCGCAGCGCTGCCCCGGCCCTGCGCCGGAACTGGATTTCACCCAGCTGAAGAGCATCACCTTTGATGTGGCGGACGATGAGACCTTCCGCTGCCTTGCGGCTTGCAAGCGGGCCATTGGCAAAGGCGGGCTGGCCCCCTGTGCCGCCAACGGCGCCAACGAAGAGGCCGTGCGGCTGTTCCTGGAGGACAAGATCGGCTTTTTGGACATTGGCCGCCTGGTGGAGGCCGTGGTGGACAGCGACCGCTTCGGCGGCAGCTATACGCTGGCGGATGTGTATGAGTGCGACCGCATGGCGCGGCAGTTTGTGCTGAGCCATTTGTAAGAGACCCATTTTCATTGGCAGGGGTGGACGGTGCTCCTGCAAGAGGCCCTGGGTAAGGGAGGCTGAATTTGCATTTTTTGATTACGCTTGTGGCTTCGGTGTTCGTGTTTGGGCTGGCGCTCCTGTTTCATGAGGCAGGGCATTTCGCCACGGCCAAAAAGTGCGGCATTCAGGTCAACGAGTTTTCCATCGGCATGGGCCCGGCGCTGTTCAGCCGGGTTCACGGAGGTACCCGGTACAGCCTGCGGCTGCTGCCCATCGGCGGATATGTGAGCATGGAAGGGGAGGACGGCGAGGTTGACCCGGACGAACGCCCCGAGGGGGCCAGCGGGCTGCCCTTTGGCAAGGTGAGCATTCCCCGGCGGGTGCTGGTGGTGGCGGCGGGCGCACTGATGAACTTTGTGCTGGGCTTTCTGGTGCTGCTGATCCTCATCTGCAATCAGGACCAGATCGTCAGCCGCAAAATTTACAGCTTTTCCGATGGAGCCATGTGCCACGCCACCGGCCTGGAAGTGGGGGACGAGATCCTGGCCGTGAACGGGCGGCGCTGCTTCGTGGCCAACGACATTGTGTATGAGTTGGCCCGCACCGAGAACGGCCGGGCCGACTTTACCGTGCGCAGAGACGGCGCGACCGTTCAGCTGCAGGATGTTCAGTTTGACACCCAGCAGCAGGAGGACGGCACCACCCGCATGAGCTTGGGCTTTGTGGTATACGGGCTGAAGAAAACGCCGTTTAATGTGCTGAAGGAGACTGGCTGCTCGGTGCTGTATTATGGGCGCATTGTGGTGCGCAGCCTGCAGGACCTGGCCACCGGCCGGGCCGGCATCAACGACCTTTCCGGCCCGGTGGGCATCATCAGCGCCATTGGTGAAGCCGCCGGTTACGGCTGGCGGGATGTGCTGAGCCTGATGGCCCTGCTGACGGTGAATCTGGGCATTTTTAACCTGCTTCCCCTGCCCGCGTTGGACGGTGGGCGCATTGTGCTGCTGCTGCTGGAGGGCGTGCGGGGCAAACCGCTGCCCGTCAAGGTGGAGCAGTGGATCAATGTGTGCGGCATGGCACTGCTGCTGGCGCTGATGATGTTTGTAACCATGCAGGATGTGGGCCGCCTGCTTTGAATCGGCCCGGATTTGGTGAATGATAGGGAGAACAACGATGGAACGTCAACTGAAACGAGAAGTGAAGATCGGCAGCGTGACCATTGGCGGTACGAACCCCGTGGCGGTGCAAACCATGCTGAACGTCCCCATCCGGGATGTGGAAGGCAATGTGGCCCAGGCCAAGCGGGTGGCGGCCCTGGGGTGCCAGATCCTGAGGGCCAGTGTGCCTACGCTGGCGGATGTGCGCATTGTGGAGGCCATCAAGAACGCAGTGGACATTCCCTTTGTGGCGGACATTCATTTTGATTACCGCATTGCGCTGGCCTGTGTGGAAGCAGGGGCGGATAAGATCCGCATCAACCCCGGCAACATCGGCTCGGACGAAAACGTGCGGGCGGTGGCCCGGGCCTGCAACGCCAAAAACATTCCCATCCGCATCGGCGTGAATGCGGGCAGCCTGGAAAAAGAGATTCTGGCCCGCTACGGTGCGCCGACCCCGGAGGCCATGGTGGAAAGCGCCATGTACCATGTGCGCCTTCTGGAAAAGCACGACTTCAACAACATTGTCATTTCCATCAAATCCAGCAACGTGCCCCGCATGATGGCGGCCTACCGGCTGCTGAGCCAGCAGTGTGACTACCCCCTGCATGTGGGCGTGACCGAGGCGGGTACCTACCGCATGGGCCTGATTAAATCCGGCATGGGCATCGGCGGCCTTCTGCTGGACGGCATCGGCGACACCATCCGGGTTTCGCTCACCGATGAGCCGGAGAAGGAAGTGCTGGCCGGGCTGGACATTCTGCGGGCGGCGGGCCACAAGGTGCCCGGCCCCGAAATCATCAGCTGCCCCACCTGCGGCCGCACGAACATTCCGGTTGCCAACATTGCCCAGCAGGTGGAAGAGGAGCTGCGCCGCCGCGGCTTCAACCGTTCCATTAAAATTGCCGTGATGGGCTGTGTGGTAAATGGCCCCGGTGAGGCCCGCGAAGCGGACATCGGCATTGCCGGCGGCAAGGACGAGGCGCTGCTGTTCATCAAGGGCGAGCGCATCCGGATGCTGCGGGGCGACATTGTGGGCCAGCTGGTGGACGAGGTGTGCCGCCTGGGCTGAGCCGCTCCCGGAAGCTTCGGAACGCCGGATTTTAAACACAAACCATAAAAAGGCCCCGGGGCATTGCTGCCCTGCGGGCCTTTGGCGGCCTTTGGGCCGGAGAAGCCGTGCTGAAGGCAGCACTGGCACAATAAAAAAAGCCCGACGCCTTTTTGAACGCGGACGCAGGACCGCTTTTGCGGGCTTTGTAAGCAAGAAAACCACACACAAACGAAAGGAGAACGCGCCTATGAAGCCGCTGGTGACGGACCTGTGGCCCCAGTTTGGGGAGGACCCGACCTTTGCTGCGAGCTTTGCCCAGGTGCTGGTGGACCGGGTAGAGCAGCTGCGCCAGAGCAAGCAGATCCACATCTATCTGCGGGGGCCTGTGCCGCTGGCCGCCGCCCTGCGCAAGCAGCTGGCCCTGTCGCTTGCTTCTGCTTTTGCGGGGTTTGAAGTCTCCGTGTACAGCCTGTTCCCCTTTGGGCAGATCACGCCGTCCGCCGTGATGGACCTGATCGAGGAATTGAAGGAGGAGGGGCTGCCGGTCAACGGCTTTTTGGATAAAAGCCGGGTGGATTTGGAAGGCAGCCAGCTGACCATTCATCTGCGCACGGGCCTGCACATTCTGGAAAGCATTGGCTTTGGCGACAAGCTGGCCCAGCGCGTTGAAAACCGCACCGGGGTACTGCCCACCGTGAAACTGGCCGTGGAGCAGGCGCTCAGCAACCAGGCCTGGGAGGAGCACATCCAGCAGAAGGTGCCGGTGACGGCCTTTGTGGAAAAGAAGCAGACGGCGGCACTGAAGATTCCCGGCCTGGATCTGACGGACAAGCCGGTGGAGGTGTTCCACGGCAAGCTCTTCAAGCCGGAGGCATTGCAGCCCCTGAAGGATATCGGCGGCGAAGGAGGCAAGGTGACGGTGTGGGGCGAGGTGTTCGCCAGCGAGGTGAAGGGCAACTTCCGCAAGATCTACACCGTTTCCATCACCGACTACACCGGCTCGGTGAACCTGAAAGTCCGCGCCCAGGAAGGGGAGGACTGCAGCAAATGGGAGGGCCTGAAGCCCGGCACCACGCTGGTGATCAAGGGCGACTGCGCCTTTGACAAATACGAGCGGGACTATGTGGTGTACCCCTACGATGTGCTGACCGTGGAGCGCAGGCAGCGGGAGGACAATGCCCCCGAAAAGCGGGTGGAGCTGCACCTGCACACCAAGCTCTCCAGCATGGATGGCTTCTGCGATCCGGGCAAGATCGTGAAGCTGGCGCACCGCATGGGCCACAAGGCCATTGCCATCACCGACCACGGCGTGTGCCAGGGCTACCCCGAGGCCATGCTGGCCACCGATGATATCTGGAAAAAGGACCCGGACTTCAAGCTGATTTACGGCTGCGAGGCCTACTTTGTGGATGATATGATCCCCGTTGTGTACGGCAAGGGGGCCAGCGGCCCGCTGAGCGGCAGCTTTGTGGTGTTTGATACCGAGACTACTGGCCTGAACACCCAGATGGACAAGCTCATCGAGATCAGCGCCGTTCGGGTGGAAAACGGGAAGATCACCGAGGCGTTCGATACGTTTGTGGACCCGGCCATGCCCATCCCGGCCAAGGTGGTGGAGCTGACCGGCATCAACGACGGCATGGTGGCCGGTGCGCCGGACCCGGATACGGCCCTGAAGCAGTTTCTGGAGTTCGCGGGCGACCGGGTGCTGGTGGCGCACAACGCTCACGGCTTCGACATTCCCATTCTGCAGGCGGCAGCCCGGCGGGCAGGCGTGGAATTCCGCAACCCGTACATCGACAGCCTGCCCATGGCGCAGGCGCTGTATCCGGGCCTGGGCAATTACAAGCTGGATACGGTGAACAAATACCTGGAGCTGCCCAAGTTCAACCACCACCGCGCCGGAGACGATGCGGCGGCGCTGGCGGCGATCTTCTGCAAAATGCTGGAGGATCTGGCCGCAAAGGACATCCGCCGGGTGGAGGACGTGAACACGGGCCTGGGCGGCAACAAAGAGGTGCTGAAAAAGAAGTACCATCACCTCATCATTCTGGTGAAAAACCAGGTGGGCCTGAAAAATCTGTACAAAATCGTCAGCGCAGCCCACACCGAATACTTCTTCAAGCGTCCCCGTGTGCCCCGCAGTCTGCTGAACCAGTATCGGGAGGGCCTGCTGCTTGGCTCTGCCTGTGAGGCCGGCGAGCTGTACCGGGCCATTGTGGCCGGGCGGGACATGGACGAGCTGAAGCGCATTGCCGCCTATTACGACTTCTTGGAGATTCAGCCGCTGGGCAACAACGAGTTCATGCTGCGCAACGGCACCGTGAACTCGCTGGAGCAGATCAAGGACTTCAACCGGAAGGTGGTGGAGTTGGGCGAGGCGCTGCACCGGCCGGTGGTCGCCACCGGCGACGTCCACTTCCAGGAGCCGGAAGATGCCGTCTACCGCAGCATCATCCAGGCGGGCAGCGGTTTTAAGGACGCGGACAACCAGGCTCCCCTGTACTTCCGCACCACCGACGATATGCTGGCACAGTTTGATTACCTTGGCCCGGAGATGGCCTACAAAGTCGTCATCGAAAACCCGAACCGGCTGGCGGACCGCATTGAAAACGGGTTCCGCGCCATTCCCTGGGGCACCTATCCGCCCTCTATTGAGGGGGCGGAGCAGCAGCTTCGGGATGCCACCTGGAAAACCGCCAAGGAGCACTATGGCGACCCGCTGCCTGAGCTGGTGGAAAAGCGCCTGCAAAAGGAGCTGGACTCCATCTGCGGCCATGGATACGCCGTGCTGTATGTGATCGCGGTCAAGCTGGTGGCCTATTCCAACCAGCATGGGTATCAGGTGGGCAGCCGTGGTTCCGTCGGTTCTTCGGCTGTGGCGCACTTCTCCGGAATTTCCGAGGTGAACAGCCTACCGCCCCACTATCTGTGCCCCAAATGCAAGCACAGCGAGTTCATCACCGACGGCAGCGTGGCCGATGGCTTTGACCTGCCGGATAAGGCTTGCCCCGAGTGCGGCACCCAGATGCTGGTGGACGGGCACGACATCCCCTTCGAGACCTTCCTGGGCTTTTACGGCGACAAAGAGCCGGATATTGACCTGAACTTTTCGGGCGAGTACCAGTCCAGTGTGCACCGCTACACCGAGGAGCTGTTCGGCAAGGAGTTTGTGTTCAAGGCGGGCACCGTGTCCGGCCTGCAGGATAAGACGGCCTATGGCTATGTGAAAAAGTATCTGGAGGAGCGGGGCCGCACCGTGAACCGCGTGGAGGAAAACCGGCTGACCCTGGGATGCACCGGCGTAAAGCGCACCACAGGCCAGCATCCCGGCGGCATGGTGGTTGTGCCCAGCCACAACGAAATCTACGATTTCTGTCCCATTCAGCACCCCGCCGACGACCGGGACAAGGGTGTGCTGACCACCCACTTTGAATTCAAATACCTGCACGACACGCTGCTGAAGCTGGACGAGCTGGGCCACGATGTGCCCACCATGTACAAGTATTTTGAGGAAATGACGGGCATTACCATGGACCAGGTGCCCATGAACGACAAGCACGTCATCAGCCTGCTGGTGTCCACCGAGGCGCTGGGCGTGACCCCGGAGCAGATCGACAGCAAAACCGGCACCTTCGGCATTCCGGAGCTGGGCACCCCCTTTGTACGGCAGATGCTGCTGGAAGCCCAGCCTCAGAGCTTCAGCGACCTGATCCAGATTTCCGGCCTTTCCCACGGCACCGACGTGTGGAACGGCAACGCGCAGGACCTGATCAAGAACGGCACCTGCTCCATTTCCGAGGTGATCGGCTGCCGTGACAGCATTATGACCTATCTGCTGCACAAGGGCCTGGAGCCGAAGCTGGCCTTCAACATCATGGAGCTGACCCGTAAAGGCAAGGTGGCCAAAAACGGCTTCCCGGAGGGCGCCGAAGAGGCCATGCGGGAGCACGACGTGCCCGAGTGGTACATGGATTCCTGCCGGAAGATCAAGTATATGTTCCCCAAGGCCCACGCGGTGGCGTATCTGATTGCAGCCATCCGGCTGATGTGGTTTAAGGTGTACCATCCGCAGGCGTTCTATGCGGTGTGGTTTACCGTGCGCGGCGATGACATCGACTACGAAGCGGCCGTTGGCGGCAAGGACGTGGCCATGCGCCACCTGAAGGAGATCAACGCCCGCCTGCGGGAAGAGCGCAAGGCCAAGGACGAGGACATTCAGGTTTCGCTCCAGCTGGTGAACGAAATGCTTCAGCGCGGGTACGAGTTCCTGCCCATCTGCCTGGGTAAGAGCCGCGCCACCAAATACGTGCTGGAGGACGATAAGGTTCGCCTGCCCTATGCTTCGCTGAAGGGGGTGGGTGAATCGGCCGCCATCGCGCTGGAAAAAGCGGCGGAACAGGGCGGATACCTCTCGGTGGAGGAGCTGCAGAACATGAGCGGCGTGTCCAGCGCGGTGATGGAAACGCTGCGTCAGGCGGGCGCTCTGGGCGATTTGCCGGATTCCAACCAGCTGAGTTTCTTCTGAAAGCGTTTTACTCGGATTCGCAGATTGTAGCGTATAGAAACAGCGTCCCCCCGGGCGGCGGCACACAATGTGCACGCCGCCCGGGGGGACGCTGTTTTCGTTTTTTAGATGAGAGACAAAGCAGATTGCGGTCAATCCTGCGCATTCAGGTGCCGGGCAACCCGGTGCATCAGCATATCCAGGGCCACCTGATTGCGGCCGCCTTCGGGAACGATCAGGTCGGCCTTGCGCTTAGAAGGTTCCACAAACTGCTCGTGCATGGGCTTCACCGTGGTGAGGTACTGGCTGATCACGCTGTCCAGCGTGCGGCCGCGGCGCTTTACGTCCCGCAGAATGCGGCGAAGAATGCGCACATCGGCGTCCGTGTCCACAAACACCTTGATGTCCAGCTGTTCGCACAGCTCCGGCACGGCAAACAGCAGAATGCCCTCCACGATCACCACCGGGGCCGGGTCAATGCGAACGGTGCGGTCACTGCGGTTGTGCGCCCGGTAATCGTACACCGGACACTGAACGGAATGCCCGGCCCGAAGCTGCTTTAAGTGGGCGAGCAGCAGGTCGTTGTCAAAGGCGTCCGGATGGTCGTAGTTCAGCTTGCAGCGCTCTTCAAAGGGCAGGTCGTCGTGACGCTTGTAGTAATTGTCGTGGTTCACTACGGCGATCTGCCGGGGATAACGCTCTTTCAGACGGCGGGTAAGGGTGGTTTTTCCACTGCCGCTGCCGCCGGCAATGCCGATGAACATGGTTTTCATAACGCATCTGCCTTTCTATGTACGCGCAAAGCCGCCTCAAAGGGCATTACAGCTCAAAGCTGACCTGGCGGCCCTTGAGGGTGTAGGGGGTGAACTTGATGCCGGCCATCTTCATCATGCGGCGGCTGGCAACACTGGCCGGGGTATCGTGGTACTTGTCCGACAGGTAAATCACCTCGCCGATGCCGCTTTGAATCAGGGCCTTGGTGCACTCGTTGCAGGGGAAGAGGGTCACATAAATCCGTGCGCCCTTCAGGTTGCCGTGGGCGTTGTTCAAAATGGCGTTCAGTTCGGCGTGGCACACATACATATACTTGGTGTTCAGCGGGTCGCCCTCTCGGCCCCAGGGCATTTCGTCATCAGGGCAGCCAATGGGCATGCCGTTGTAGCCCAGCGAGAGAATTTTGTTTTCTGGGCTGACGATGCAGGCCCCTACCTGGCTGTTGGGGTCCTTGCTGCGCATGGCGGTGAGCAGGGCGATGCCCATAAAGTATTCGTCCCAGCTGATGTAATCGTTACGCTGCTCCATGGTATGGTCTCCTTGCTTTGAAATGAATTTTGGTATGCGCCGAGCGGAAGGAGTCGGCTCAGGGCTGGGCGGTGGCCTGCCGGTCCAGCCAGCGGGCGGCGCTGAGGGCGGCCGTCAGGCCTTCGCCCACGGCCTTGGCCACCTGCAGGGGTGTGCCGGTGATGTCGCCGGCGGCAAACACGCCGGGCAGGTTGGTGGCCATCTGCCGGTCCACGGTCACAAAGCCGTTTTCCGTGGCCAAGCCGGGCAGAAGCGAGTCCGGCGCAATGGAAGCCCGCAGAATGAACACCCCCTCGCAGGGGATGGTCTGCCCGGTGAGCAGTACGCCCTCTACGTGCTCGGTGCCCAGAACCTGGCGCACACCGCCGTGCACAAAGGCAACGGCCGGGTTCAGCTCCGGCGGGCGCTGCGCGGCCACAAAGGTGACGGGGCAGCCGATGCCGGCCAGAAAATTGGCCTCGTGGGCGGCATCCGGCGCAAGCCCCCACACAACCACCGGCTTGCCGCGGTAGAGCATTCCGTCACAGGTGGCGCAGTAACTCACGCCTCGGCCCAGAAGTTCGGCCTCGCCGGGTACCGGCGGCGCTTTGGACACACCGCAGGCCAGAATCAGGCTGCCGGCGTCCAGAATGTCTCCGCCGAAGTTGACCAGAAAGCGGTCGCCCAGGGGCATCAGGTTGGCCACCCGGCCCTCCTCGGCCTCAATGCCAAGCGAGCGGGCGTGGGCGGCAAAGGCCTCCAGCATGGCCGCACCGGTTAGCCCGGGCAGGCCCAGATAATTGTCGATCTGTTCCGCCTTGGCCAGCAGGCCGGGGGCGGCCCCCAGCACCCGCACGGTTTTGCCCCGCTGGCGCAGATTGACGGCGGCCGAAAGCCCCGCCGGCCCTCCGCCGATCACGGCGCAATCCAATTTTTGCTCCTGCATCATGCAACATCCTCCCGGGCTGTGAAAAAACGCAACCGCTTGTTTTGAAAATTTATTATAACACAGCATGGCCGGGGTGACCATCCCTTATGCGCGGTGCTTTTTGATAGGGTGTGTGCATATAGTTTCTCAGGGCAGGCGGAACCTGCACGAGGCCGCCGGAAATGGGAGTGTTGCGCAATGAAGGGGAATATGGAAGAGCGGGCGGTGCTGCTGGCCCGCTACATGGTTGAGAATGAGGCCACCGTGCGCGCGGCGGCCGGGCAGTTCGGGGTGTCAAAATCCACGGTGCACAAAGATGTTTCGCAGCGGCTGCGCCGTCAGAACCCCGGCCTGTACCGGGAGGTGCGGAAGGTGCTGGCCCGCAACAAGGCGGAACGGCATTTGCGGGGCGGGCAGGCCACCCGTGAAAAATACGCCCGAGCCCGCGCCGCCTGGGACAAACGCCGGAAAAACGGCGAATTGTGAGTGTTTTACGAAAAGAATGGCTTTGCATTGCTCAAATTCAACAGAGTGACGGATTTTTCTTGTGCAATCGGGCGGGATGCGGTACAATAAGGCCATACACAGGGCCAGAACCCCTGCAAAAAGGAGGATGCCGCAATGCTGAAGGATTGGATGCCCCGCCCGGCCGGGGAACAGAACGAGCAGAAGGACCGGCTGAAGCGGAGCCGGGAAGAGCTGGCAGCGCTTCAGATGAAACTGAAGGAGAACAAGCTGCCGGTACTGGTGCTGGTTGAGGGCTGGGGCGCGGCCGGCAAGGGTAGCCTGATCCGCTCGCTGATCAAGGAGCTGGACCCCCGGTTCTTCCAGGTGGTGAACATGGGCCGCCCCACCCCCGAGGAGCAGCGGTATCCCTTTTTGAAGCGGTATGTACAGACCATTCCCGAAGAGGGAAAGATCGTATTTCTGGATTCCGGCTGGATGGACGAGGTGGTGCGCCAGCGCCAGCAGAAAACCATTGACAGCGGCGAATATGAACTTCGGCTGCAAAGCACCGAGGTGTTTGAGCGGCAGCTGGTGGCCGACGGGTATCTCCTGGTGAAGCTGTTCCTGCACATTGACCGGGCCACCCAGAAAAAGCGGCTGGAGGCGCTGGCCGCCGATGAGGATACGGCCTGGAGGGTGAGCGAAAACGACCGCTGGCAGCAAAAGCATTACGGGTGGGCGCTGGATTGCTTTGATGAATATCTGGAGGCCACCGACACGGCTTGGGCGCCCTGGAAGATCCTGAACGGCGGCGATGAGGGCGGCGCCCGGGCCGAAGCGGCGGAGTATCTGTGCCGCTGCATCCGTGCCGCGCTGGCCAAGCGCCCCGGCGAGGGCATGATGCCCGATGCCCACTGGCCGCTGCTGCCCATGCTGCCCCTGAGCCGGATTCCACTGGACGTGAGCCTGCCGGAGGAGGAGTACCGCCGTCGCCTGAAGGAATGCCGGAAAAAGCTGGCCCGGCTGCACAACCGGCTGTACCGCAAAAAGGTTCCGGTGGTCATCCTGTACGAAGGCTGGGACGCAGCAGGAAAGGGCGGCAACATCAAGCGGCTTGCCGGTGCGCTGGACCCCCGCGGCTACGAGGTGGTGCCCATTGCCAGCCCCACCCCGCCGGAAAAGAACCGCCATTACCTGTGGCGCTTCTGGACCCGGCTGCCCAAGACCGGGCACATTGCCATTTTTGACCGAAGTTGGTACGGCCGGGTGATGGTGGAGCGGCTGGAGGGCTTCTGCACCGAGGCCGACTGGAAGCGGGCTTACAACGAGATCAACGAGTTTGAACGGGAGCTGACCCAGTGGGGCGCCGTGGTGGTGAAATTCTGGGTGCAGATCGACAAGGATACCCAGCTGGCCCGTTTCAACGACCGGCAGAATACCCCCGAAAAGCAATGGAAAATCACGGATGAGGACTGGCGCAACCGAGAAAAGTGGGACGCTTACGAGCAGGCGGTGGACGAGATGCTGCAAAAAACCAGCACGGCCAACGCCCCCTGGCACATCATTGAATCGGTGGACAAGCGGTATGCCCGCATCAAGGCGATGGAGATCGTCATTGATGCCATTGAGCGGGCGCTGTGATTTGACAGCCCACGCAAAATGCGCTATACTGAGCCCGACAGCAGGGAGCCCCGGCGGGGGCTGAGAGGAAGCAGCGGCTTCGACCTGCCGACCTGATTTGGATCATGCCAACGGAGGGACTGTCGAAACCACGGATGCGCAGCACCCGGATCGCCGCCCCATTGCGGGCAGAGGTCCGGGTGCTTTTTTTGCGCCGATGCAAAGGCGCGTAACCCCGGGAAAAATCAGGGAACAAAGCGCAAGGCGGGCGCATTGCGCCCATAAAACGGAAAGGGGGATGACCGAACGGGAGACACACGCAGGCCGGCAGGCACGGCGGGGCATTAAAACCCGCCCGTGCCGACGGATGGAGGGGGAGCGCCCTGCACCCGTGCCGGCAGGCGATGCAGCGATGGGAGGCCGTGTTCCGGCATGAGAGGGGGCCAGTAAGCCCCGACCGCCCCTGAACCAGGCATCCCGGCGCAATGGCGGCGGGTAGGTTCAGGTTGGCCTGAAAAGGCACGCTGCATCCGGTTTGTGTGCCCTGTTCGGTCGTCCGCCCTTTCTTTTTTATTCTGCGGCCGCGCGGTGCGGCCTCTGAGAGGAGCCTTACGATGAAAAACGAAAACCTGCCTTCTTCCCAAAAGCTTGCCATTGCCGGAATTCTCACGGCGCTGGCCGTGATCGGCGGCACCCTGTCCATTCCCATTGGCTTTACCCGCTGCTGCCCCATGCAGAGCATTGTCAACGTGCTGGCGGCGGTGTTCGTCGGCCCCTGGTACGGGCTGGGTATGGCGTTCTGCACCAGCGTCATCCGCAACCTGCTGGGTACCGGCACGCTGATGGCCTTCCCCGGCAGTATGTGCGGCGCGCTGCTGGCGGGCCTGCTGTACCGCTGGCAGCCCAAGCTGCCCCTGGCCTGCCTGGGTGAAATTGTGGGCACCGGCGTGATTTCTTCCTTCCTGGCGTGGCCCATTGCCCACCTGCTGATGGGCCGGGCCTGCGGCCCCTTCACCTACTTTGTGCCGTTTATGGCGGTGGCCCTCACCGGCTCCATCATTGCAGCGGTGCTGGTGTTTGTGCTGAAGAAGTCCGGTGCGCTGGCCGCCATGGCGCGCATGGCTGGAAACGAAAAAAACTGATCCGATACTTCCGGCCGAGAAATGCCGCCCCAGGCAGTCCGGCCAGAGCGAACTGTACACAGAAAGCCGGTTGAACCCATGAAACGACCCTGCATCGCGTGGATGTCCACGAAATTTCCGCTGGAACTGGCCCAGACCTTTGAGCTGGAGGTGTACTGCCCGGAGAGCTTTGCCGCCGCCAGCGCCCGCAAAGGGCAGAGCGCGGCCCTGCTGCAGCGGGCGGCGGATCTGGGCTACCCGGCCGACCTATGCTCGTACAGCCGCATCGGGCTGGCGGCCGCGGCGGCCGGGGGCGCTGACGGGCTGCCCCGGCCGGATCTGCTGCTTTGCTGTGACAACATCTGCTCCAATATGGTCCAGTGGTACAGCCAGATGGCCCGTATGCTGAATGTGCCGCTGCTGCTGCTGGATTTCCCTTATCGGGACACCCCGGAGGTCAGCGAAAGCCAGCTTTCCTACCTGAAGGGGCAGGTGCGGGCGCTGATCGACCAGCTGGCGCGGCTCACCGGCCGCCCGTGGGACGAGGCGCGTTTTGCCGCGGCCTGCCGCAATGCAAACGCAAGCAGCCGCGCCTGGCAGGAGGTTCTGGATGTGGCCCGGCTGGACCCGCCGCCGCTGACCAATCTGGAATTGACCGACTTTATGCCGCTGTTGGTGACCGGCCGCTGCCGCCCGGATACGGCCCAAAAGCTGCGGGCGGCTGCGGAAACCCTGCGCCGCCGCCCGGCAAGGCCGGAACCGAAGCCGCGGCGGGTGTTCTTTGAGGGAACGCCCTGCTGGCCGGCCTTTGAGGTACTGTGCCGCGCCCTGGACGAGCATGGCCTTCTGGTAACGGCGGACACCCTGACCCCGTCACTGGGGTTTGCCTATCAGGATCTGGACGGGATGCTTCGGGCCTATTGCCGCACGGTGAACGGTTCACCGCTGGAGGAGGGAGTGGAAAGCCGGTGCGGGCTCTGCCGCCGCTACGGGGCAGAGGGGGTGCTGGTGCACTACAACCGAAGCTGCCGCCCCTGGTGCGGCACACTGCCGGAGGTGGAGCGCCGCCTGAGCGCGGAGCTTGGGGTGCCGGTGGCGGCGTTCAGCGCCGACCAGGCCGACCCGGCGGAGTGGAACCCTGCCCAGCTGGCCACCCGGCTGGATGCATTGAGCGAACAGATGGAGCGCAGAACCCGCTGACCATAAGACGACATTAAGAAAAAACAGCCCGGCCCCGAACCGCACAGCAGCGCAGTTCGGGGCCGGGCTTTGCATTTGTTTTTTTAGAAATCGAATCGGAACGCCCGCCGTGCGGAAAAGGCACAGAACGGGATGATCGAAACGTTACAGGGCCTGCTTCATCCGGCGCACAAATTCGCCCACGTGGGCCGGGGCCTCTTTGCCGTATTGGGCCATCTGCTTCACGATGGCCGAACCCACAATGGCACCGTCCGCAATGGAGGCCATGCGGTGAGCCTGCTCGGGCGTGGAAATGCCGAAGCCTATGGCACAGGGGATGGTGGTATTCCGGCGTACCACATCCACAATGCTGGCCAGATCGGTTTTGATTTCACTGCGGGTGCCGGTTACGCCCAGGCTGGACACAACGTACAAAAATCCCTCGGCCTCTTTGGCGATCATGGCGATGCGGTTTTCCGAAGTGGGGGCGATCATGGAGATCAGGTTCACCCCGCACTGGCGGCACAGCGGCAGAAACTCCTCTTTTTCCTCAAAGGGCAGGTCGGGCAGAATCAGACCATCCACCCCAATTTCGGCGCAGGTAGAGAAGAAGCGCTCGGCCCCATAGGAGAACACCACATTGGCGTAGGTCATGAACACAAAAGGAATGGTCACATCCCGGCGCAGGTCCCGCACCAGATCAAAAACCTTGTCGGTGGTGGTGCCGGCGGTGAGGGCACGCAGGTTGGCCTCTTGGATCACCGGCCCTTCGGCGGTGGGGTCGGAGAAGGGGATGCCCAGCTCCACCAGGTCGGCCCCGGCGGCGGCCATGGCCCGCACGGCGGCCGCAGTGGTGGCGAGATCCGGGTCGCCGCAGGTGATGAACGGAATGAACGCCTTGCTGTTCCGGAAGGCGGATGCAATGTTACTCATGAAGGTCCTCCCCTCTGTACCGGGCAATGGCGGCACAGTCTTTGTCGCCCCGGCCGGAAATGGTCACAACGATGATCTGGTCCTTGCGCATGGTGGGGGCCAGCTTTTGAGCGTAGGCCACCGCGTGGGCGGATTCAATGGCCGGAATGATGCCCTCGGTACGGGCCAGATACTCAAAGGCGCACACGGCCTCTTCGTCCGTGACGGGGACGTATCGGGCGCGGCCGATGTCATGCAGGTGGGCGTGCTCCGGGCCGACGCCGGGGTAGTCCAACCCGGCGGAAATGGAATACACCGGGGCGATCTGCCCGTATTCGTCCTGGCAGAAGTAGGACTTCATGCCGTGAAAAATGCCCAGGCGGCCGGTGTTGATGGTGGCGGCGGTCTCGAAGGTGTCGATTCCGCGCCCGGCGGCTTCACAGCCGATGAGCTGAACGTCCTTGTCCTCGATGAAATGGCAGAAGCTGCCGATGGCGTTGGAGCCGCCGCCCACACAGGCCACCACGGCGTCGGGCAGGCGGCCTTCTTTTTCAAGAATCTGCGCTTTGATTTCCCGGGAGATCACGGCCTGAAAATCCCGCACAATGGTGGGGAAGGGGTGCGGCCCCATCACCGAGCCAAGGCAATAGTGGGTGTCGTCAATGCGGTTGGTCCACTCCCGCATGGCCTCGCTCACCGCGTCTTTCAAGGTAGCTGTGCCCGTGGTTACGGGTACGACCTCGGCCCCCAGCAGGCGCATCCGGTATACGTTCAGGGCCTGGCGGATGGTGTCCTCTTTTCCCATGAACACCACGCATTCCATCCCCATCAGGGCGGCGGCGGTGGCGGTGGCCACGCCGTGCTGGCCGGCGCCGGTCTCGGCGATGAGGCGGGTTTTGCCCATCTTTTTGGCCAGCAGTGCCTGGCCCAGTACGTTGTTGATCTTATGGGCGCCGGTGTGGTTCAGGTCCTCTCGCTTGAGGTAAATCTTTGCGCCGCCCAGGTCTCGGGTCATCTTTTCGGCGTAATACAGGCGGGAGGGGCGGCCTGCGTAGTCGTTCAGCAGGCGGGTCAGCTCCGCGTTAAATTCCGGGTCGTTCTTATAGTGGTTGTAGGCGGCTTCCAGTTCGATGACGGCGTTCATCAGGGTTTCGGGAATGTATTGGCCGCCATGGATGCCGAAGCGTCCGGCAGGGTTGGTCATAGGGTATCTCCTTTTCTCACGGCGGCCACAAAAGCCGCCATTTTTTCTGCATCTTTTTTGTGATCGGTTTCAATGCCGCTGCTCACGTCCACCCCATAGGGGTGCAGAGTGCACAGGGCGTCGGCAACGGTTTCGGGGCCAAGGCCGCCAGCCAGAAAGTACGGGCGGCGAATTGCGGAAAGCAAGGCCCAATCAAAGGCTTCGCCGCTGCCGCGGCCGGAGTCCAGCAGGATGCTGTCCGCCGAAGAGGCGTTGGCCGGGGCGGCGTCCTCCGGCTGGCGCAGCCGGAAGGCCTGCCACAGGGGGCGGCCCGGGGCCAGGGCGCGAAGCCGGGCGAGATCCTCCTCGCCCTCGCGGCCGTGCAGCTGGGCGATCTGAATTACGCCGCGGTTCAGCAGGTCGGCCACCCGATCGGGGGCTTCGTCCACAAATACGCCCACGGCGGGAATGGCCGGGTCCAGCAGCCGCCGAAGCCGGAGCGCCGCTTCCGGCGTAACCTGGCGGCGGCTGGCGGCAAACACAAATCCGACAAAATCCGGCTTCAAGGCATTTGCGGCGGCAATATCCTCAGGGCGGCTCAGACCGCAGAGTTTGATCTTGGTCATGCGGGCTCTCCTTTCAGACGGGCCAGCATGGCGGCCTTGTCCGGCGCGCGCATCAGCGCTTCGCCCACCAGCACCGCATCCGCCCCAATCTCCCGCAGGGCCTGCACGTCCGCCGGGGCGCGCACGCCGCTTTCGGAGACAAAGCGCACCTCGGGCGGCAGCAGGCTGCGCAGGCGGCGGCTGTTGGCGGTGTCCACGGTGAAGTCCTTCAGGTTTCGGTTGTTCACGCCGATGATCGCCGCCCCGCTGGCCAGGGCGCGTTCCACCTCGGCTTCGTCGTGGGCCTCCACCAGGGCGGAAAGCCCCAGTGCCCGACAGAGGGAGAGGTACTCGTTCAGCTGTGCATCCGAGAGGATGGAGCAGATCAGCAGCACGGCCGAAGCGCCCAGCAGGCGGGCCTGGTAGATCATGTATTCATCCACGGTGAAGTCCTTGCGCAGGCAGGGAACAGAGACCGTATGAGCGATTTCACGCAGATATTCGTCGCTGCCCAGGAACCATTTTGGCTCGGTGAGCACAGAAATGGCATCGGCGCCGGCCGCTTCGTAGTCCCGGGCAATTTGCAGATAGGGGAACTCCGGCGCGATCAGCCCCTTGGAAGGAGAGGCTTTTTTGCATTCGCAGATGAAGGAAAGGCCGGGTTTGGCGAGGGCTGCGTCCAGCGCAAAGCTGCCTTTGGGCAGTGCTTCACATTGCCGTCGAACCTCCGCAAGGGGAAGAACGGCCTTGCAGGCCGCCGCCCGCTGCCGGGCGTGGTCGGCCAACTGATCCAGAATGGTCATGCTTCCACCTCGGGGCGGTTGCTGACCTTGACCACTTTTTCCAGCGTGGCCAGCGCCTTGCCGGAGTCGATCAGATCGGCGGCCAGCGCCACGCCGTCAGCAAAGGTGTCGGCCTTGCCTGCAATGTACAGGGCGGCGCCGGCGTTCAGCAGCACCGCGTTCCGCTTGGGCCCCTTTTCGCCTCCAAGAATGGCACGGGTGATGGCGGCGTTTTCGGCAGGGGTTCCGCCCACCAGCTCCTCTTTTTTGCAGCGGGGCAGGCCGAACTGCTCCGGCGTAACGGTGTAGGTTTTGAACCAGCCGTCCTTGATCTCACACACCGTGGTGGGGGCGCTCATAGAAAGCTCGTCCAGCTTGTCCTGCCCGTAGACCACCATGCCGCGCTTGACGCCCAGCGAGATGAGCACCTGTGCCAACGGGGTGACCAGATATTCATCGTAGACGCCCAGCAGCTGCATGGTGGGGCTGGCAGGGTTGGTGAGAGGGCCGAGAATGTTGAACACGGTGCGCACGCCCAGCTCTTTGCGGATGGCACCCACATATTTCATGGAGGTGTGGTATTTCTGGGCGAAGAAGAAGCACATACCTGCTTCCTTCAACAGCTCCACACAGCGGGCGGGGCTTTGTTGGATGTTCACCCCCAGTGCCTCCAGACAGTCGGCGGTGCCGCACTTGGAAGAAGCGGCCCGGTTGCCGTGCTTGGCCACCTTGACCCCGCCGGCGGCTGCCACCAGCGCCGAAGAGGTGGAGATGTTGAAGCTGTGTGCTCCGTCGCCGCCGGTGCCGACGATCTCCAGCACGTCCATGCCCGGGTTGACCTTGACGGCGTGGTCGCGCATGGCGGCGGCGCACCCGGCAATTTCATCGGTGGTTTCGGCTTTGGCGCTCTTGGTGGAAAGTGCAGCCAGGAACGCGGCGTTTTGGGTGGGGGTGGTTTCGCCGCTCATGATCTCGTTCATCACGGCATAGGCTTCGTCGTAGGTCAGGTCCTGCTTGCCCACGATTTTTACAATGGCTTCTTTGATCATGGTATCTGCTCCTTTTAGATTGAATGAACTTGTGTTAAATCGAAAGAAAATTTTTCAGCATGGTCATGCCGTCCGGGGTCATAATGGATTCCGGATGAAACTGAACGCCGTAAATGGGGAACTGCGTGTGCTGCACGGCCATGATCTCGCCCTGCTCGGTTTGGGCCGCTGACTTCAGGCAGGGCGGCAGGGTGGCCGGGTCAATGGCCAGCGAATGATAGCGGGCCACCGGAGCCCTGCCGGGGCAGCCGTGAAACAGTGGGCAGCTTGTGTCCAGCGTAATGAGCGACTGCTTGCCGTGCATCAGCCGGGCTGCATAGGTAACGGTGGTCCCAAAGGCGGCCCCGATGGCCTGGTGCCCCAGGCAGACCCCCAGCGTGGGGATGTGAGGGCCAAGCGTTTTAGCAGCCTCCATAGTGATGCCTGCATCCTCCGGGCGGCCCGGGCCGGGGGAGAGAATGAGGTGATCGGGGCGGAGGGCGGCAACCTCCTCCACGGTCAAAGCGTCGTTGCGGATGACCCGGATGTCCGGGCCCAGCGTGCCTGCAAGCTGGTAGAGATTGTAGGAGAAGCTGTCGTAATTGTCGATGAGAATGGTCATTCTTCCACCTCCTGCGCCAGGGTCAGGGCGCTGACCACCGCCTGCGCTTTGTTGATGCACTCCTGGTATTCGTTTTCCGGCACCGAGTCGGCCACGATTCCGGCCCCGCTGCGCACGAACACCTGGCCGTTTTTGCGGTAGGCCAGCCGGATGGCGATGCAGGTGTCCATATTGCCGGAAAAATCAATGTAGCCGACGGCCCCACCGTAAATTCCGCGCTTGTTGTTTTCCAGTTCCGCAATCAGCTGGCAGGCGCGAATTTTTGGCGCACCGGAGAGGGTCCCGGCGGGCAGCACCGCGGCAATGGCATCCAGTGCATCCAGCCCTTCCCGCAGCTGCCCGCGCACGGTGGAGCCAATGTGCATCACGTGGGAGTAACGCTCGATGCTGTGCAGCTTTTCCACCTGCACGGTGCCGAATTGGCTGATCCGGCCCAGATCGTTCCGGCCCAGATCCACCAGCATGTTGTGCTCGGCCAGTTCCTTTTCGTCCGCGAGAAGCTCCTGCTCCAGCGCTTTGTCCTCTTCCTCAGTGCGGCCACGGGGGCGGGTGCCGGCCAGAGGAAAGGTGTGAAGCACGCCGTTTTCCAGCTTGACCAGAGTTTCGGGGGAAGCACCGGCCGCCTCCACGTCGGTGCCGGACAGATAGAACATATACGGTGAAGGGTTGACCGTGCGCAGCACCCGGTAGGCGTTCAGCAAGCCGCCCTCATAGGGAGCGCTGAGCCGGTTGGAGAGAACCACCTGAAAAATATCGCCCTCGCGGATGTGGTATTTGGCCTGCTCCACCATGGCGCAGTAGCGGGCCTGGTCAAACAGCGGCGTGACCGGGCCGGTGAGCCGCCCGCGGGGTTCGGCCTTTTTTTCGCCGGTGCGCAGCAGCTGAGCCAGCTGCTTCAGCTCCAGAACGGCCTTGTTGTAATTGACCTCCGGTTCGGCCAGGGACATATTGGCGATGAGGATGATTTTCTGGCGAAGATTGTCAAATGCGATGACCTTGTCAAACAGCATCAGGTCAACGTTCTTGAAATTCTCGCTGTCCGCAGCCTGACTGCGAACGGACGGCTCGCTGTAACCGAGGTAATCGTAGGAGAAATACCCCACCAGACCGCCGGTGAAGGTGGGCAGCCCTGGCAGCTGGGGGCTTTTGTAGTCAGCCAGAACCTGCCGCAGATAGGCGGCGGGGTCATCGGTTTGAATGCACAGGCTGCCGGCCTTCAGCACACCGCCGCGGCAGGTGATCTCCAATTTGGGGTCAAAGCCGAGAAAGGTGTAGCGGCCCCACTTTTCCCGGTCCAGAATCGATTCCAAAAGAAAGCAGTGGGTCGAGACATTCTTGAGAATGCGCAGTGCCTCGATGGGGGTGCAGAAATCCGAGAGCAGCTCGCAGTGGATTGGATAGACCTTGTACTGCCCGGCGGCCGCCGCGGCGCGAATTTCGGCATAATCCGGCTGGATTTTCATGGGATAGACCTCCTTGTAAAAAACAAAACGTGGGTTCGCTGCTGGCTGTCAGGTCTTTTGGGGCAAATAAAAAACGCCCCTGACAGAACGAACAGGTTCTGTCAAGGACGAATAATTGCAATTATCCGCGGTGCCACCTTGAATTCGCAGCGGCTGCTGCGCGCTTTTGCGGGATACCAACATATCCCCGGCAAGTAACGTATGCCTCACGTCGCAGAATACTAAGCAAGGGGAGAAGCCCACCCCGCGGTTCCCTGCGCCCTCAGCGGTCCATTTGTCTGCCTGTTGCCTGCCCGACTCTCAGCATCACGGGCTCTCTGTAAGGTCAGAACGGACGTTATCTCCGCTTCAACGGTTTCTTTAACTGTTTACATTGATGAAGATACCACTTCTATGGGAAAATGTCAATAAAAATCGCAACGGCAAAATGTGAAAATTGAAGCATCTAAAAATGGAATGAATAAGCGATGAAATCAGCTCTGATCTACCTGGCGGCGCAGCAATTCCAGCGCGCGCTTTTCAATGCGGGAGACATAACTGCGGCTGATGCCCAGAAGTGCCGCCGCCTGCTGTTGGGTGAGGGGCGGCTGCCCGCCAAGCCCGTAGCGAAGCAGGATCACCTGGCGTTCCCGCGCCGTCAGCGTATCCACAAGGCGGCGCAGGCGGCGGCCCTCGTCCTGCTGCTCAAAGTGTTCATCCAGGGCAAAGTCATCCGGGATGACATCCATGACGGTGAGTGCGCTGCCGTCCCGCGCGGCCTCAATCGGCTCCTGCATGGAAAGGGCAGTGGGAGAGCGCCGGATGTGACGCAGGTGCATACGCATCTCATTCTCAATACAACGTGCAGCATAGGTAGAAAACCGAATTTTCTTGGTGCAGTCAAAGCTCTCCACGGCTTTGATCAGCCCGATGGTGCCGATGCTGATGAGATCCTCCTGTTCACCGGGGGCTGCGTAGTATTTTTTTGCGATGTGTGCGACCAGGCGCAGGTTGTGCCGGATGATCTTGTCGCGGGCTGCGGCATCTCCGGCGTGGTAGGCAGTGAAGGCATCCGCCTCCTCACGCGCGTTCAGCGGACGCGGAAAGCTGCCGGTTTCCAGATGAAGCGCCAGGTAGAGAAGCCTTGTGGCTATGGAACTGAGAAACAACGCAAACATAAACCATTCCTCCCTTGAAATGTCATAGGATCCGGTGGATAAAAAGGCATGCAGAAAGGCGGCGATGAAGCCGGCACCCAAGCGGCCTTTTCCGGGATTTCCGCGCACTCGCGGAAGTTCATCCCGGCAAAGCCGCCGAAAAGGCTGCGTCTGCTTTGCGGCCGATGGATTACACCCTTCGATTGTTATAAATATTTATATGGAATATGGCCTGCGGGAAGCACTTCGTAACCCTCTTATGAACCGCAATGGGGCAGTCGAGGCCTTGCATAAACCCAAACTGCGGCATTGTTTTCACGCAAAAACGCAGCCGGTCGAACAACGACCGGCTGCGCTTGAAGCACCGCGGCGGACGACACCGCCGCATTAAAGATTTGAAGAAATTAAAAGCACACTTATTTTTTTGTGGCAAACGTCACATCCACAGAGGGGATAAAGGGGTCAAACACCAGGCCCTGAATGCCCGAAGCCATCACCAGGCGATCCGCCTGGAAAAACAGCGGGGTAATGGGGGCCTGCGCCAGTAGCGCGCGCTCCAGCTGGGCGTACCGCTCGGCACTGCAGCCGTGGGCGGCCTCTGCCTGAATCTGCGCCAGCAGCGCATCGTAGCCGCTGTCCGAAACTCCGCTGAAGCCGCCGGAAGCAAACTGACTGAGCAGGCTCAAGGGGGAATTTTCGGAGGGGGCCAACGGCAGCAGGGCGATCTGATAATCCCCGGCGGCCACCTGCTGATGCAGTTCGGCCAGGGACAGCTCTTTCACCGAGAAGAAGGCCGAAAGCTCCTTCTGCCAGGCCTGGTTGATCTGGCCCACCAGCTGGCTTTCACCCTCCGGCACCAGAATCGTCACGCCGCCCAGCTTGGTCAGCCCGGCTTCGGCCAGGCCATCCCGGTAGCGCTGGCGGGGGTCTGAGGGGGAGGTCAGCACATTGCCGACGGTTTCCCGGTAACTGCTGCCGTTCAGCTGCACCACCGGCGGAATCAGCCCGGTGGCGGGCTGCCGAAGGTCACTCAACTCCAGCGAGACGCTCTGCGCAATGCCGGAAAGCCCGGCCCGGACGGCGGTATTGGAAAGCCCGGGGGCGGAGCAGTTGTACGCCAGCACCCAGGTGGTGGCGGCGTATTGGGTCTGGCTCAGGCCGCCCACGTCGCCGGTGCCGGTGTAGAAGGCAGCGTCCGCCTTTCCACTAGCCACCTGCTGGGCGGCGTCCACGCTGGAGGCCGCCGACTGGGAATCGGAAGAACTGCCGGAGGAGGAGACCGCGTCCGCCGTCACCAGGCGCAGGCTGTTGATCAGGCTGCCGCTGGCGGCCCGGCGCAAAAACAGGCCGCTCTCGGTCCAGTTGTACAAATAGAAGCTGCCGTTGGCCATAACGGTTTTGCTGCCAAGGCCGTAGGTGCCGCCGGAGCCCTGGAAAAATGCCTCGTTGCAGGGCATTGCGCCGGGCAGGCAGAGTTTTGAAAGCAGGTCACTGTCCGCGGCTTCCAGCTGAATGACCAGGGTGTGGTCGTCCGGGGCGCTGACGCCCAGCTGGCTGGCGTCCATGCGCCCGTCCAGAATGGCCTGTGCGTTCCGGATCGTGGTGAAGCTCTCGGCCCAGGGGCTTTGGGTTTCGGGGCGAAGGGTGCGCTGCAGACCAAACACAAAATCCGCCGCGGTGACGGGGGTGGACGTGTCCTGATCCTTGTAGGTGTGCCAGGCCAGCCCGTCTTTCAGGTGGAAGGTGTAGGTCTTTCCATCGGCGGAACACTCGTAACGTTCGGCGCATTCCGGCTGGGGCGTGCCGTTTTCATCCTTGCGGAACAGCCCGCTGAACAGATGGGTCACGGCGATCACTTCCGGGCTTTCGCTGGCCAGCTGAGGGTCGAGGTTTTCGGGCACATGCTCCACCTGCCAGGTGAAGCTGTTCAGGCTGCGGCCGCAGCCGGCAAGACTGAACGCGAGGGAAAGGGCAACAGCCCCGGCCGCCAGACGGCGGGCGAAGCGGGAAAAAGCAGCATGGAACATAGGGGATCTCCTTGATCTGGACCGGAACCGGCCGTATATGGAACGTACCCGGGGTGGAGCAGCACAGCGGCCGCCGCGCACTGCCGCCGGGCAGCAGTATTATTTATAGGTATATGTATATACAATACGAAATTATGTTAGCAGGTTTTGGCCCGGAACGCAAACCCTTCGGGGCCATCTTGGCAAAAATTCAGGAATTTTTTACTTTTGCCCAAAAACAGCGGGCAGCGTGAAAGAAAAAAGGCAGGGGAAAGGCATTTTTCCTTGCCACCGGACGGCAAACAGGCTATAATAAACGCAGTACGCCCAGCAGGTCGGCGAAGTGTGTGCGCGGCCTGCTGTTTCATGCCGGGGCAGCGGAGAGAGACTCCGCCGGATTCCACCGGAAAAATTCAAGTGAGGTGTGTAAGATGCATCTGAATGAGCAGTTGGCCGCCTATGTGCGCGGCAAAAAAGTCGCTTTTATCGGTGCGGGCGTCAGCCACAAAGAGCTGATCCCCCAGTTTGTTGAAATGGGCGCAAAGGTTACTTTGTGCGATAAAAAGCCGAATCTGGAAGCCTTCGGCGAGTACGGCGAAACCCTGAAGAAGCTGGGCATTGGCCTGAGCCTGGGCGAGAACTACATGGACGGCTTTGAGGGGCAGGACATCATCATGCGGACCCCCGGCTTTGAGTTCTACACCCCGGCTCTGCAGAAGGCCCATGAGCACGGCGCCGAGCTGAGCAGCGAGATGGAGCTGTTCTTCAAGTACTGCCCCTGCGAAAAGGTCGCCGTGACCGGCAGCGACGGCAAAACCACTACCACCAGCCTGATCGCCGCTATGTTCGAGGCCGCGGGCCGCACCGTGCATCTGGGCGGCAACATCGGCCGCGCGCTGCTGCCCATTCTGGGCGAGGTGAAGCCCGAGGACGAGGCGGTTGTGGAGCTGTCCAGCTTCCAGCTGATCAGCATGGACCAGAGCCCCAATGTGGCCGTGGTGACCAACGTGACCCCCAACCATCTGGACCATCACAAGGACATGGCCGAGTACATCAACGCCAAGCGGAACATCCTGCTGTGGCAGCAGCCCCCCTGCCGTGCCGTGCTGGGGTACGAGAACGATGTGAGCCGCGGCATGAAGGCCGACTGCAAGGGCGAGCAGGTGTGGTTTACCCGCCTGCATGACACCGACAACGGCGCCTTCCTGCGCAAAGAGGACGATATGCTGTGCATGGCGGAGAACGGTGTGGTGACCCCTGTGCTGGCTCACAGCGAGATGAAGCTGCGCGGCCTGCACAACGTGGAGAACCTGCTGGCTGCCATTGCCGCCGTGTGGGGCCGGGTGCCCCTGGAGGCCATTCAGCAGGTGGGCCGCACCTTCAAGGGTGTGGAACACCGCATTGAGCCGGTGCGCACGCTGGACGGCGTGACCTGGTACAACGATTCCATCGGCACCAGCCCCACCCGCACCATTGCCGGCCTGCGCAGCTTCGACCAGAAGCTGATCCTCATCGCGGGCGGCTACGACAAGAAGATCCCCTATGCACCTCTGGCTCCGGAGATCGTGGCCCACGTGAAGGTGCTGGTTCTGATGGGTGCCACCGGCCCCGTGATCGAGAAGGCGCTGGAAGAGTGCCCCGGCTATGCCGAGGCCGGCATCAAGGTGGAGCATGCGGCCACCCTGGAAGAGGCCGTGGAGCTGGCCCGCAAGGATTCGGTGCCCGGCGACGAGGTGCTGTTCAGCCCTGCCAGCGCCAGCTTTGACCTGTACCCCAACTTTGAGGTGCGCGGTCAGCACTTCAAGCGGCTGGTCAACGAACTGAAGTGATTACAGCCGTCACCCCCGGGCAGGGGGCGGCGCAGTTTCGGGCGGCGCTGGCTGGGGTTCCCGCATTGGGGCCTCAGCTGGGCGCTGCCTTTGCGCTGTATGGAGAAAAACCTGCCAGCGGCTGGGCGTTTTATCTGGCTCAGGGCTGCCCGTTGGCCGTAAAAGGCCGGGCGGCCTGGCTGACTGTGCCCCACGGCGGCGACGCCCCGGACGGGGAAGAGCTGGCCAGTTTTCTGGGTTTTGTGGGGGCAGCCAGCCTGCACTCCGATGGTCCCGGCCCGGAAGGCTGGAACAAGACCACGCTGGCGCGGATGGCCCCGGGGCCAGATTTGGCGGAACGCCCCGCCCCGGAGGGCTTCCGGCTGGACAAAGCACCTTCCATGGGGGAGGTGGCAGACCTCATTATGGCGGGGCAGCCCCGGGACGCCTGGGAGGACTTTTACGCCGAATGCTGCACCCGCCGCAACCACGGCCTGGCCCGTATGTGGGTGGCCCGGGAGGCCGGGGGCAAACCGGTTTCCACGGTGAGCGCCTGGGCCGTCTGGCAGGGCCGGGCCTACATGGCCATGGGCCTGACCGTTCCGGAATGCCGTGGAAAAGGTCTGGCGGGATGGCTTATCCCCGCCATGGCCCGGCAGCTTTTGGAGGAAGGCCAGACGGCGGAATTCCTCTGCCGGCCGGCCCTGGTGCCCTTTTATACCCGCCTTGGGATGAAACAAACCGGAAATTGCTTTAAATATTATACAGAAAGTAGCGAATTGGATACCGTATGAGTGGAATTGAACAGTATTTTGACCTGAAGCCCCAGGTGTTGGAGCTGGATAAAAAAGCACAGGAACTGTGCGCGCCGGAGTTTGCCAAGGTGGAGGCGATCCGCGATGAAAACCAGTGGCGGATGCTGCGCGCCTTTACCGACAATAAGGTGAGCGCCACCCAGCTGGTGGGAAGCACCGGCTATGGATACGACGACGCGGGCCGCGAAAAGCTGGACCGGGTGTTTGCCGACCTGGTGGGGGCCGAGGATGCCCTCTGCCGCAGCCATTTTTTGAGCGGTACCCATGCCCTCACCGTGGCCCTGTTTGGCCTGCTGCGCACCGGCGATACCCTGCTGGCCGCCACCGGCCGCCCCTACGATACGCTGGAAAGCGTCATCGGCATTGACGGGGCGGGCAAGGGCCTTGGCTCGCTGGCGGATTACGGCGTGAAGTACGACGAGGCGCCCCTGACGGCGGACTACCAGCCGGATTACGACCTGATTGCCCGGAAGGCGCCCCAGGCCACGGTCTGCCACATTCAGCGCAGCCGGGGCTACACCGGCCGCAATGCCTTCGGCCTTGCCACCATTAAAAAGGTGATCGACACCGCCCGGGCGGCCAATCCGAACATTGTTGTGATGGTGGACAACTGCTACGGTGAGTTTACCCAAACCGCCGAGCCTACCAGCGTGGGCGCGGACATCATCGTGGGCAGCTTCATCAAAAATGTGGGCGGCGGCATTGCCCCCACCGGCGGCTACATTGCAGGCAAGGCCGATTTGGTGGAGAAGTGCGCCAACCGCCTTACCTGCCCGGGCGTGGGCCGGGAGCTGGGCTGCACCCTCGATGTGATGCGGGAGATGTTCCTGGGCCTGTACTACGCCCCCGGCGTGACCTGCGAGGCCCTCAAAACTGCCATGTACGCCCAGTGCCTGCTGGAGCTTCTGGGCAAGGCCCCGGTGCCCCGCTACAACCAGGAGCACAACGACATTGTGACCTGCTTTGACGCGGGCAGCGCCGAGGCGCTGGTGAGCTTCTGCCAGGGCATTCAGGCGGGCAGCCCCGTGGACAGCTACGTTTCGCCCGAGCCTTACGCCATGCCCGGCTATGAGGATGAGGTGGTGATGGCCGCCGGCGCCTTTACCCTGGGCAGCAGCATTGAGCTGAGCTGCGACGGCCCGCTGCGCGCACCCTATACCTGCTATTTGCAGGGCGGCTTGAACTTTGCAGCCAGCCGGGCCGGTGTGCTGATGGCCGTGCAGAAGGCATTCTTTTAATGTGTGACAGGAGAAGTTCCATGACCAATCGGTGTGAGTACAAACAAAAAGGCTGCGGCGGCTGCCCGCTGCTGGGAAAAGCCTACGCAGAGCAGCTGGCCCAAAAGCAGCGCCGCGTGGAGAAGCTGCTTGGAAAATTCGGCCCGGTGGAGCCGATTCTGGGCATGGAAACACCCTGGCATTACCGCAACAAGGCCATCGCCACCTTCGGCACCGACCCGCGGGGGCGGCTCATTCTGGGCATTTATGCCCGGGGCACCCATCGGGTGGTGCCGGTGCAGGGCTGCCGGCTGCAGAACGAGAGCCTGAATCAGGTGATGGAGGCGGTTCTGGCCGCCGCAAAGGCCTGCCGCTGGACGGCCTACGACGAGGACAAGGGCGCCGGCCTTGTGCGCCATGTGCTGCTGCGCCACAGCCGCACCACCGGGCAGGTACTGGTGACGCTGGTGACTCCCACGCCCCAGCTGCCCGGAAGCCGGAACTTTATCACCCGGCTGCGTGCGCTGGCCCCGCAGGTGAGCGGTGTGGTGCAGAACCTGAATCCCCGCCGCACCAGCGCGGTGCTGGGCACCCAGGAAAAACTTTTGTGGGGCCGCCCCGCAGTGAAAGACACCCTCTGCGGGCAGGAGTTCCTGATTTCGTCCCGGTCCTTTTACCAGGTGAACCCGGTGCAGACCGAGCGGCTGTATGCGCTGGCCCTGAACGCGGCCGCCCTGACGGGCAAAGAGCGGGTGGTGGACGCCTATTGCGGCATCGGCACCATTGGCCTGTGCGCCGCGCCCCATGCGGGCCAGGTGGTGGGCGTGGAACTGAACCCGGAAGCGGCCCGGGATGCGGCGGCCAACGCCAGACGCAACGGGGCAGCCAACGCGCGCTTTTATCAGGAGGACGCCACCCAGTGGCTGACCCGGCAGGCCGCGGAAGGGCAGAAGGCCGACGTGATCTTCCTGGACCCGCCCCGGGCGGGAAGCACGCCGGAGTTCTTGCGTGCCGCCGCCGCCATGCGGCCCAGCCGCATGGTGTACGTGAGCTGCGACCCCGCCACGCAGGCCCGCGACCTGGAGCTGCTGACCCGCCTTGGTTATCGCATGGAGCGGGCCTGGCCGGTGGATTTGTTCCCGCATGCGGAGCATGTGGAGACGGTATGTCTTTTGTCCAAACTAAATGCGAAGCAGCATATTGAAGTTGAAGTTAAGATGGACGAGCTGGATTTGACTGCTGCGGAGAGCAAAGCAACCTACGAGGAAATCAGAGAATATGTCTTGGAACATACTGGGCTGAAAGTCAGCCATCTCTATATCGCACAGGTAAAGCAGAAATACGGCATCATTGAGCGGGAGAACTACAATAAGCCCAAATCCGAAAATGCCAAGCAGCCCCAATGCCCGCCGGAGAAGGAAAAGGCGATTGTGGAAGCATTGAAGCACTTCGGGATGATTTGAGGTGACGAATATGGAGCGCTTGCTTTCCTGTGAGTTCAATATGGATACTGCCTGTGTTGAAGTGAAATTTGCCGATGGCAGCATGATTTCCATTGACACGATCGCCGTGGAGAACGAGGTAGCAGACAACATGTATCAGCGGTCGGAACTTGACTGGTTGATCTACAACAAGCCGTTGGAGTATGTGCAGCTTGTGCTGGTAGGTGATTTGGAGGGATATCTCCGAGGTACACTGGAGCATCGATTGATGGATTAAGTGAAAAGACGCGACGCAGCCCGCCGATCAATGATCGGTGGGCTGTGCCATTTTGATGTTATCTTTTCGTATAATGACCATCCAACCTCGATAGAATTACATCACTGTAAAACACTTTTCTGCCACTCTTCGGATTAGCTGGATCCAAATATCTGACATAAGCACATCTGGGATCTCCTTCATAGGCTTTGCGGTTTTTATGGTAATCCCCATTCATCACGAAGTCTCTATATCTTTTTTTGCATTTTTCGGTTAATGCTGCATAGTCGAATGGATATCGGCTACGAATTTCTTCTTCAGTCAAATTCACTTTTATTGCATCCTTGTCCTGGGACAAGGCCACTTTGATATCATCCTTAGATGTGGATTTTGTGAACTTTACGGTTGTGTTCAGAGCGATGCTATATTCCCCACTGGGATTAGTACTCTTATCTTCTAGTTCATTTACAAAATTAAAGAAATTCTTCTCTTCTGCATTCAACAATACGATATCAACCTCTTTTGGAACCTGAACAAACGACAGCGGCATCAAATAGAAGTTATATGTAGACAGATCTCTTCCGAACCATTTCTTATACAAAATCACATAATTCTTTAGTGAAGCTGTTCCAATTTCCTGGATACGAACATTGAATTTTGCCGAGTAGTTGTAAAAATGGATCGCAGAGTCCCTCAACTCGATCAGTGCGGTAATGTTGTCCCATACGGTTCGATCCAATTTCCCTGTTACAATCAATTTTTCAGCGGTGTAATCGATTGAGTGAGTAAATGGATTTCCACTTCTTGTTAGTTTAATTCGGCGTCGTTTTGACTTGCTTCCATCCTTATTTCTGATTGGCTCTGTAACATATAGTGAGCGCATCTTATTGTGATTGTCTTTGAGGAACTTTGCCTTAAAAAGCAGCTCCCAGCTATTGATTGCTAAGATTGAAAAGGTTTCCCCGCGATACAAAAAATCTGGTTTGTTATAGATTTCGATAGCAGAAATCATTGCAGCAATGCTCTTATCGAGCAATTCGTTGGATTTCGACTTCATAAAGCACCCCCGTGTCTGGCAGAGTAGGTGAGGTTCGGTTACGCTACTTGAACTGCATCATGCAGTGTCCGAACCACTGCAATCATAGCAGGCAAATTGATGCCAAAAATCTCATTCAGGTTATAGTTGTTGAACGGCTCGGAGTTGACCATATCGGCCAGTTCCACATCTCCATTTTCTCTAACATAATTGATAATGGTACGCACAAATTCCTGCTGCTGAGAATTCAACAGATTTCCGCTTAGATATTCACCGAACTTCACATTAACTGCTTCCTGGCTTAGGCCAATCAAACTGCGGATAAATACAGCCAGATTGCCAATATCGGTGGCTTCATCGTATTCAGCTTTTGTTCCAAGTTCATGCCACAGGATACGCTCAAGCTCATCCAAGTCAGCATTGGTAATAGGCTCCAGATTGTGGATTTTTTTGATAACAGCACTATCCAGATGCTCTGCCAGATAGTCAATGACCTTCTCACGGTATGTCCGAATGTCAATCATGGTATCTTCAGGCTGGTATTCAGCCTCGTCTACTTCATCGGCAATATCAATGTCAAATTTCTTTTTGCCAGAGCCAACAAGGAACTGCATCAAATCCCGCAGGGAAGAACGATACTTCTCCAAATCCTGAACAGAAGCGGAAGGCCAGAAATCCTCGCTCATCATAGCTTTTAGTTCCGAAGCTTTTTTGAGAACTTGGGGAACAGATGCCTTTTCGGTCAGCAGATACTGTGCGATCAGGCGGATATTTTTCACATGATTAGAAACGCTCTTGATGCCAATGCCAGCCAGCAATGCCTTTTCGATGTGATACATCCGCACATCGAACGCCACACTTAAATGATCTCCGTTCAAACCGCTGTCAAGAAGCGGAGAGATATGCACTTTTGCCTCTTTGACCATAACCGGCGACAGGGATACCCATGTATCAAGATTATAATACTTGTCTACATACTGCATAGCCTCACGCACCTGGATTCGGTTACTGTGCGACTTGATTTTTACGACCATGCCATGCAGCTCTGACTTGATTTGGTCATAGTAGGCGTGAAACCATGCATCTTCCTGGTACTCCAGCTTTTGCAGTTCAAAGAGCATATCAAGCCGAATCTGGAACAGACGCTGCGACAGCGTAAGCATCTCCTTGCCATCTTTCCCGTCTGGGTGCTCTCCGAAATACTCAAAGTTGCCGCAGTAGTCAAAAATCTGGAATCCGCTCTTGTGCTTTCCGGGGCCATAGATGTTCTCGCACAGTCTGGTACCTCGTCCGATCATCTGAACAAATTTGATTTTTGACCGCACTTTCTTGAAGAACACCAGATTAAGCACGGCAGGAACATCCACACCGGTATCCAGCATATCAACAGAAACCGCAATACGGAACTCATCATCTTCTTCAAACTTCAAAACCAGATCGTCGCCATAGTTCACAGAATAGTCCACCAACTGGCAGGTGTTGGCAGAATACTCCGGATACAATTCTTGGAAGCAATCCACGATCATTTGAGCGTGCTTATGGTTGTAGGCGAAAATGATGGTCTTGCCAAGGGTTTCGCCTCCGTCGACACGATAACCCCACTGCATCAGTTCTTCCAGAACTCTGCGGCAGGTATCCCTGTTGAACAGATATTTGAAAATTTCGTTTCCGGGAATGTTGAAATCCGGGGTGGGAGGATCTTCCTCCATATACTCATCCAGTTGTTCCTTTTCCTCTTCGGTCAGCTCATCATAATCAATACCCTTGGACAGCATCTTGGAAGTGCGGTTGATTACATGATAGCCGACCAAATACTTCTCCTTTACGGCATCCTCCAAGGTATAATCGAAATTGGGCATTCCGGCTTCACAGCCAAAGATCTTATAGGTGTTTGCATCCACCTCATTTTTTGGCGTTGCGGTCAGGCCAACAAGGAAGCTGTCAAAGTATTTGAAAATGGTTCCGTAACGGTTGAAAATGCTACGGTGTGCCTCATCTATGATGATCAGATCAAACCTTCCGGCAGAGAAGCGCTTATCCTCTGCATCTATGTAATTAATCATGGTCTGGTATGTACAGAACATGAGCCGGGCATTGAAATCCTTCTCGCCGCCGGCGGACAGCTCGCAGACACTCATATTGGGCATCAGTTTTGCAAAATTGCGCTTTGCCTGATTGACCAGAGAGGTGCGGTCTGCAAGGAACAGGGTATTCTTCACCCAATTGTTTCGGGTCAGCACATCCACCAGAGAGATCGCCACACGGGTCTTTCCGGTGCCGGTAGCCATGACCAGCAGACCACGGCGGTGCTTGGCGTTCAGCCATTCGCAAATATTGGTGATTGCCATTTTCTGATATGGGCGGTTGGTTATTTCGTCGTTGATAGACAGATCGGTAATATCACCTCGGGTTCGGCGCTGAAGCATCAGTTCCAGATTCTCCATGGTATGGAATGCCATAACCGGACGATCCGGGTAAATGCCGTCAATGATTTTGATGCTGTAGCCGTTGGTATAGTACAGAACAGGCTTATAGCCGTAGACCTTCTTCATGCACTCGCCGTACAAATCCACCTGATGGCGTCCCTTTTCTGGGTCAACAGAGGTTTTCTTGACCTCGATGATGGCCAGCGGTTTGCCGTCTTTCCCGTAAAGAACATAGTCGCAGTACCCTACACCGTGGGCGTTGGGCATTCCCTGTACTTCAATTTCAATACCGGCTTTGCCAGGCTGGGCGAGATTTTCCACATCCAGAACATCCCAACCGGCTTCTTTCAGGTACAGATCTATGTACAGTCTGCGGGTAGCGGCTTCACTCATGTAAGGCAGCTTTCGATAAGCAGACTCTGTTCCGTTCTCTTTGGAGGCAATCAAGCCAAGCAGATATGCAATGTTATCATAGGCAAGTTTGGATTCCTTTTTCCGGACGCTTCTTCCATGCCTGGCGTTCATGCCGAGAATGCGGACATAGTGGAGGGCGTTTACAGTGTCCGCATCATTGATATAACCGGTTACGACAGGGCTGTCGATCAGTTCAAGCAGAGAGGCTTTGGACGGCTTCTTAGCACCGGCCTTGCTGTAAATAAAGTCAACAGCATCCTCTAAAAGCGCACGGCAAAGCAACGCACGGTCAAGGTGCGTCTCAGCTTCCTGCGCTTTTATCAGTTTAGAACTCATTTGCCCTAATGTCATAACGGCTCCCTCCGTTTTGAAAATTGATGTAACCTAAAAGTTATATTCTGCTTTTGGTAGCTATCAGGAAAGTCTTCAATGATGCCTCGTGTAATTACACAGAGACTTCTTCGCAGTACGAAACCATCGGGGTAGCGGTATACTGGAATTGGTCACCCTCAGCAGTCTGAGTAAGCGTAACAATCTTATGAAGAGATGTCTTTATACTCTTTTTATTCTTTTCGAAAATATGATGAGCAAAATCACTCATATATTGCTCGTTTGACGAATGAGCAAGAATTTGATAAAGTTCCTTGCCTGCTTTAGTAAGAGAATGGATTCCAATACTAACTTTTACGGTTTCCTCTTTTAGTCCTTGAATAGCAATCAAGCATTCTGTGCCCAAAACATATTCCTTTTCATTTTGAGAAACTTGAAGATTCAAAGATAGCGTTCCGCTGGAATTAACCAAACCGCATTCATCAAGCAAAAGTACATCAGAAAAGGACGATCCATATTTTGTTAAAATCGCGTTTTCTGAAGTAATAAAATGCACCCTTCCATGGCGCACAATCAACGGCATCAACCGCTGAAATGCTTGAGCATCAGCAGCACTAATGTTGCGCAGTGTGTCTAATGTTTTTAATGAGAAGCTATTAGGAGAAGCTATTTCACCCGCTAAAATTTTCCCCCACACATATTGCATTTCTTCGTTGCTTATGTCTTTGACGATAGTAAAAAAGCGAGTGATCCAATCATCATCCACAGGGTCATCAGATACTTCTTCAATTTGCGGGAGTTCTTTTGATGCCGCTTCTAATACATTTTCGATATTATTTTCTTCACGTATGGCATCAGAAAGCCCTCTCTGACTGGCACGATACGCAAGAGCTTCTGGTGTCCGTTCTCTTGCATTGAGTTGCCCATTCACGTATACAATTTCCATATCCGGATTTTCTCGAATCGTTTGAAGTTTTCTTTGATCGGAGTACGCATCGGCATCAGCCTGTTTACGTGTCCATCTGGGGCCAAACACTTTTTCAACGATTTCGCCTAATTTTGTTGCAGCCTTTGCTCCTGCACCAATCGTCTCCATAGCGGTATTGGGATCCATATGTAACCCTCTCTTTCTCTTGCGTGGTTTTTCTCTATTTTAGCGTTTTCTCTGTGTGGGTGTATTGGTTTTGGTTTTGTTTTTGCTACCCATGTTCGAAATTGCATCAGCACAAATTTGAGTCAGCGGCTCGCCGATTGCGGCCTTATAGTTGAATCCAAGCAGTTGCATTGTTTTCAGCGTGTCAACACTGATCAGTTCCTTAATCTGCTCGTAGCTTTCAACCTGCTTTTTAACTTTCTCAATTTCCTCTTCACCTTTAACCAAAGCACTTGCAAGCTGAAAGGCTTTGATGATTTCGAGAAGCCGGGCAACGGTATTGTGTAGATGCACAATATCGTCATCGCTTATTACAATTCGATCCAGTTCGGACTTATAGGCCTGTGCGATTCTTACTGCTTCTTCTCGTTCAAGAAGAATTTCGTTGATGATCTCATCATAGGTTGTCCGAAGTTTTTCAATTTCCTTTATTTCTTTGGCAGCTCTCACTTTTTTGGAGACAGCCGAAGCGGTTCCTTTTACCGCCAATTCAGCAAGCGAAACGCCCATATCTACTAAAGGTTGCGTATACATAGCATCCATTTTTCTTTTTCCTTATCCGAAGTATTCCTGCATCAAACTGTCAAATAGGGTCTGAGCTTCATCCAAAGCCTTCTGCACGACAACTTTTGATTTGTCGGTCTGTTTGACAAAGGCGGCAAACTGTTCTTGCAGTTCTATTGGTGGATAGAGAACAGGGTAGTTTTTTATAATGTTCCCGTTCAAGTTCGGCTGATTACCACCCTTTGCCCTGTCTCGCAAATTGTCATAGGATAATACAAAAAACTGCCACAAGAATGTCTGATTGATTTTGTCCGATGGCAGAATACAAGCACATGCTTGATTTGTGCAGGCTTCTATGCCCAAATAAGCGGTCATTCCTCTTGTTTTGCCCTGACCATACATTGCAATCAAGACAGTTCCGGCTGGAACGATTTTCGCTGAAGAGTTATTTAACCCTTCTTCCGTTATATATTCCTCAACTTCGGTAACATAATTGTTTTGAAGTTCCGTAGTTTTTACCCAAGGAATAGTTCCGCCTTCCCAATATTCGTTTACATCTCTACTGGGTGTGCCACCGCTAATAACATCAGTCAAGTCATTTACTAATTTATACGGATACATTTTACTATCGTGTATGCCACCAAACAGTTCGACAAATCGGGCTTTGACAAGCTCGTCCAGTTTTTGAAGCTGCTGCTTTCTCGATAAAATAACTCTGTATACCTTTTCTAAAATGATAGAGCATTCAATCTGCTTTTCTAATGAAATATCTGGCACAAGAGTTTTTTCCAATATATTTCGCCCAATAGCTTTGAAGGTACTACCTGTACCTTTGCTGTTCAATTCTTCATTTTTACCCTTCAACAGCCAAAAAATGTACTCAGGCGATACCTTCGCCCTATTAGGGGTCAATGCAGCTAATCCTCTCCCGATGCAACACTCTTCTTTGGCGTAGTTCATTGCCCCAATAGGTGCTCTGACTGAAATAAGTATATCCTCCGGAGCTGCCATTTTTGTAGGGGCAGAACACCACTTTCTCGTTACCGGATACCTCTCACCAAAGTCAGCATTGCCTTGAAAAAAGGGAACACCATGCCCATTCTCGTTATAGCTATCAGAACTGGGTGACTGGCCCATATTGATTGTACAAACATCTTTTAGCTTGACATAGTCCATTTCATCATCCCCACAAATCCGAATTTATAGTCCTAACAATTTTTCAAGCTCGTCCATAGTCTGGCCGATCTGCATTTCCAATTCACGCAGATTGGTCATAATTTCCTGCGTGGACGGGTACTCAACTGCAACATAGTCAACCTTCTTGTACTTGTTAATGGAGAGATCATATTCATTATCTACGATTTCCGGCTTCGGCACAAAGAAGCTCTGCTCAGTCCGCTCACGATCGGCCTCAGTCTCACGATTATGGAACCGGGCGATAATGTCCGGAATATCGTTTTCCTTGATCTCAGAACGCTTATCGTCCAGACTGTACCCGTCAGCCTTCATATCATAGAACCAGACATTTTCTGTGCCACCGGCATTGGTCTTGGTGAAAATCAAAATGGCCGTAGATACTCCCGCATAGGGCTTGAACACACCGGATGGCATGGAAATCACAGCCTGCAACTGCTGGTTTTCTACCAACTCATGACGGATTGCCCGATGAGCCTTGGAGGAGCCAAAGAGAACGCCATCGGGAACGATGCAGGCACAGCGACCGCCAACTTTGAGCATCTTCGTGAACAGCGCCACAAAGAGCAATTCTGTTTTTCTGGTCTTGCAAAGGCCCAACAGATCTTTGCTGATTTCCTCCTGGAACACACTGCCGGTAAAGGGAGGATTGGCCATGATGAGAGAATACTGATCCCGTTCGGTATTCTCTCCGGACAGAGAATCCTGATAGGTGATATGCGGATCCTCCACACCATGGAGCATCATGTTCATGGCGCCGATGCGCAGCATGGATTGATCGGTATCAAATCCGGAAAACAGGCCGGATTTGAAGTAACGCATATTCTCGGTTTTCATCAGTTCCTTTTTCTGATGCTCGCTGATATAGGCTGCGCTGGATAGCAGAAAACCAGCAGAACCCATAGCCGGGTCGAGAATGGAATCCTTGAGGGTAGGCTGCATCAGCTCCACCATCATGTTGATGATATGGCGAGGCGTGCGGAACTGACCGTTTTCCCCGGCGGCTGCGATTTTACCCAGCAGATACTCGTAAACATCGCCCATGATGTCCTTGTTGTTCATGTCCATGGCATCGATGCCGTCCACGACTTTGGCAAGCACCTTCGCCGTGGGAATCAGGAACACGGTATCCTTCATGTAGCGGCTGAATGCGGTGTCCTTGCCATCACCGATGGTTTTGATGAAAGGAAACACATAGGTCTGGATGTTGGTCAGCATCTCGCCGGGTTCAAAGTTGTGGAATATGTTCCAACGGAGATTTTTGTATTCCGTTTCCACCCGGGGATTTTCGCTAATCACGCATGTGCCGTCCTGAAATACCTTGTTCTCCAGGGGAACGCCAAGCAGACTTGCATTGGCTTCTGCCTTCAGCTGGTTGTCATCCAGCAGCTTCATAAACATCAGATAGGTGATCTGCTCCAGAACGGTAATGGGGCTTGTAATGCCGCCTGTCCATATCGTATCCCAAATGGAATCGACTTTGTTTTTCATTTCGCCTGTAATCATATCAAAATCCTCCAAGGCTGTTTTCGTATTTTCTCTGCCGCAGCAGATGCTGACGATTTGAAATTCCCGCTCATATAATTTCAGATCGTCAGCGTCAAAAGGAAGATTTGCGCCTTCACGATCCTGGCGCAGATGCTTCCTTTTGCGTTTTCTTCGCACCGGTGGCAAACTGCATTATTACAGTTTGGGCATCGCAGTGTGAAGAAAATGGGGTATCCAGAGGGGAGCATCCCCTCGACGCTGGGTTTCCAATAGGGGCGAGTAGCAGCCCTGTTGGTCGGGTCATTCAATAGGGCAGACAGCCCTGTTGACATAGGGTGTCCAGAGGGAAACGGAGTTGCCCTTGGCAGGGGATTCCAAAGGGGGCGGCGCCCCATTTTGGCACACGATTTTGCTTGCAAAGTCTAGTGTGTTATACCTTTGCTTCCGGCTGACGCGGGAAAGGGGGCGGCGTACTCTGCAACAGGGCAGAGTGTGGCAACAAACGCTTTTTCGCGGCAGTAGGACAGGCGGATTTTGTGACGCGGGTTACGGCACAAAATCCGCCTGTCCGGAAAATGAAGCAGAGGTATATAAAAGCCTTCGTCCCGCCGCAGCGCCGTTCCGGTTTCAACGTTTCTTCCGTTTTCCCTTGCCGTGGGTCATGGTCGTTTTCCCGCGCTGGCTGATGGGGCTTTTCAGATACTTGGACAGTTTGAGTATTTCAATCAGTGAGACGAACTGCTCTTTCGAGAGTTTGTCATAATCAATGCCGAACGTAGCAAGGAATGACCGAATTTGCCTTTCCTCGGAACTGCCCTCAAAGTTCATTGCATCCCGTAATTGGTTCTGCATATTTTCTGCAAAGGAGACTTCATCCGCAGTCATGGTGTCGGGGCGGTGTTCACTCCGAATGTCACGGAGGATGCCTTTCAGGTCATCTGCAATCAGGCTTCCGAAATATTCATCTTCCCGAATCTGCGCCACTTCTAATGTCCGCAGATGCAGGTCATTTTCCTCACCGTCGTTTTTCATCAGTGCCATCTGCCGGACGGCTTCCAGCACGGCGTTCATGTCGTTGACCCGCATATCCGCGATCCGGTCAACGTAAATCTCAGCATCCAGCATGAAGCGCTGGAAATCCTTGTGGCAGATCAGCTCCGACAGCAGCCGGTGGTTGAACTTGCCCGTTTTCAATACATCAATCGAAGCATCA
>Ga0129315_1000112_pt1 | contig 85994 bp, 112 predicted proteins | sample Cm827metagenome_FD_94432 | JGI IMG/M metagenome (GOLD analysis project Ga0129315, IMG submission 94432) | Eastern black-and-white colobus group fecal microbial communities from Wisconsin, USA - Cm827 metagenome | ecosystem: Host-associated > Mammals > Digestive system > Large intestine > Fecal...
AGATGCGGCCAGCGCGAGGGCGAGAAGGATCTTTTTCATGATGCTTTCCTTTCTTTTTTTGGGGCATGAAAAAAGCACCATGCATTTTGCACAGTGCTTGAAAATGGGCATGAAAAAACCACGATGCGGGTGCATCGTGGTTCATAAACTGATTAAAGGCGGCCTTGCTTTTTCAGCTCAGCGATTTCTTCCGGCGTGAGCTTTCGGAATTTGACAGGTTCTCTCGCCCAGACCTCCTGCCGTTCAATCCATCTGCGGCGTTCTTCATCCGTCATAGGGTCATCGTTCATAGCATTGTTTTGTCTCACGGCAAAATCACCTCCAACACAGCCTGAGAATCTTTTACTGATAATACTCTATATAGGGTATCTTTGTCAAATAAAAGTTCTTTTTGCTTTCCGAACAGGCTGACCGCTTCTAGATAGCCAGCGTATGAACCAGCATGTGCACAAATGGTAATTTTAAAATCTTTTTTGAAGGCCCCTGACTTCGCAATGGATGTACTATAAAATTGTCCTGGAGCGAAAACATCTCCTACTTTTGCGCCATTGAAAGGATTAACGTCAACTGTTCGATAACAAAAAACATCATGCTGTAGGGGGCTTTTTTTCAGTGCGTTGGAAATTCTTTCAGCGTATATACGGAGGGTCTCGTCTTCAGGAGAATCACCGCGAAGCATCCGGTTCAATCGCTCATAAAAGCGGTTTGGCTTTTTGTCACCGGGATTGAATGTGTATTTTTCGATGGCACGCCACTCATCATTTGAAAGGCTGTCGATCCACGGCTGCGCTTCTTTTCTGAGTACCGCAACAACCTTGCTTTCGGGGAGCGGGTTAAAATTCGGAATCTGAGGCAGGGCATTCCTCGCCGCCCACGCCGCCCGCTTCTGCGCATTGATCGCATTCTTCCGGGCCGCATAATCAATGCGCCGCCAGGCGTTCACATCGCTGCCCGCCTCCCGGTACTGCCGCAGGTATTCCGCCGGGTCATATCCGGCCACGGTGGTGCTGCTGTCAAACCGCACCGCAAATTCACAGTCGCAGTTGGCATGGATGTGCGAGGCGTGGCCGCCCTTCAGCAGCTTGGCGCTGGCCTTCTGCCAGCCGTTGGAGGCCAGAATCATGCAGAAGGGGCAGGTGTCCCCATGGGGCACCCAGGCCCATTCCGCCCCGTCCCGGATGGCGTTGTGCAGGGTGGTGTCGGCCCCGGCCCGCTTCACCAGGCGGCGCACGCCGTTGGGCAGGTTGGCCGGGTTCTGGCGCTTGGTGGCGTTCACCATACGGGCCACCTCGCCATAGTTCGCCGTGGCAGCGGGTTCGGCCGCGGGCACGTTGGCCCTGGAGGCCTCGGCCAGTGCGTCGTACATCTGGCAGGCCAGCTCTGCGCTGCCCTCGCCGTACTTCGTCACCAGCGCGTTGGCGTAGGCGATCAGCGCCGGGCCGTCCTCAATGCCGTGGGCGGCCACGTACTCCTGCATCAGCTGCCCGGCCTTCTCGTTCAGGCGGGAAAGGCGGGTGATGTACTCATTCCACGCGGCTGCCGTCAGTCTCATTGTCCATCTCCATCAGCAGCTGCTGGCCCCGCACCCGCTGCTCCTGCCCCTTGATGCGCCGAATGTCCGCCTGGTCAAAGCCGATCATCTCCAAAAAGGTGTCGGTGCTGGCAAACTCCTGCCGGGCTGAGGCGATTTTAATGGCGGCGTCCGCCGTCACGGCCACGCTGGGCATGGCGGGGTTTTTAAAGTGGGCCATGATGCCGGTTTCGTCCTCGGTCAGCTCGGCCAGGGTGCAGTTGCGGGCCACGGCCTGGGCCATGCAGGCAATGGTGCGCAGGGCGTCGCCGTTGCCGGTGTTCAGCTGCTGGGCCAGCAGCACCAGCGTCTGGCTCTGGGCCAGAATGGCGTCGCTGCTGGTGGGGTTGGCGTCGTTCACCACGCCCACGTCGGTCACAGTCAGGCCGGTGGCCGCCGCGAACTGGGTGGCGGTCATGCGCATTTTCTCCACATGGGGCTGCAGGCTGCCCTGCGCCAGCTGGCCGAGGGTCGGGTTCGTGCCGGTCTCCGGGTTCGCCGTGGCGGCGATGACCGCGCCCATGTAGGTTTTGAATTTGTCCGAAACAATGGCGTCGTACTGCTCATCGGTCACGCCCAGAATGTACTTCTGCGGCGTGGTGTCGAACTCCAGCGCAATGGCGGCGTTGGCGGCGGTGCGCACATAGTCGTCGATCAGGGCGCGGATGGGCTGTTTCAGCCGGGACCGGCCGAAGGGCTTGGAGCTGGTGGCGTTCCAGATCAGCGGTTCCATCATCGGGCGGCCCAGCCGGTGGGCCTGGCGTTTGGCCGTCCAGACGCCGTTCTGGTTTTTCAGTACGATCACCGCATCGTCGGTGTAAAAGTTCACCAGGCTGGGCCGCCAGACGCCCTCGTAGTGCTCGTCCCGCACCGTGTCGATGATGGCCAGGCCGCAGTCAACCCGGCCCTTCTGGCCGTTCCACAGGGCCGCCGCCGTGGCGGGCGAGTGGAATCGGATCCGGCAGCCGATGGCCGCATCGGCCGAGAGGGTGGCGAACACACAGCCGTATTTCAGCTCATCCCGGCAGGCCTTGGCATATTCGGCCAGCAGCCGGTTGTCCGCCACCAGCCGGGCCAGCCCGTCCAGATTGCCGCCGCTGCCCACAAAGCCGTCGAACATCGACCGGGCGGCCAGCACATCCACGGCCTTCTGGCCCCAGCTGCACCCCACCGTCAGCCCGGTCAGGCCCTTGGGCAGGGCAATGCCCAGGTTCACGTCCGCCAGGCTGATGTGGCCCTCGTAGTACAGGTCTTTCTGCTGGTTTTTGCCCTGGTGGTAGTTGTAGATGTCTGCCAGATCCTGCAGCTGTGCCTGCTCGACCTCGTTCAGGCCCGGCACAGTGCCGAAGTTCAACGTCTGCATTTAGCTCCTTTCAGCCGATGCGCATTTTGCGGGAGGGGTCCCGCTTGGATGTTTTGGCGCCCCACAGGGCCAGGGCACAGGCTTCCACCGGCAGGCTGTTCTCTCCGCCGAAGCCGTACCCGCCGCTGATGGGCCGTTTGGTGCTGGTGACGGCGCTCTCGTTCAGGGCGGTTTGCGGGCGGTACCAGGTCAGGCCGCCCTCGTTCACCGCCGTGGTAAACAGGCCCACGGCCGCGATCACGTCCCGCACGGCGGGCCGCACAACCGAGTTTTTCGCCTTCCACACTTCCCGGATGCGCTCCACCAGTACGTCCACGCCGTTGCGCCCGTCAATGACCACGCAGCTGGCCTTGTCGTACCGCTGGTTCAGCCAGTCGGCCAGCCAGGCCAGCCCCCGGCCGGAGGGCTGCAGCTCCAGCAGCGACACCCGGGCCGGGCCATCCTTCGGGATCACCGCGCCGCACAGGCACACGCAGCTGCCATCGGCGGCAAACTTGATGCCGTAGGCGGTTTTGCCCTCCGGCTTTTCTGCGTCGCTGGCGCAGGCCTCCCAGGCCGCCCGGTCCAGGGCGTAGTCCTGCTGTTCCACGGTCACCGGGCTCCACCAGCCCAGCCGCTCCCGGGCGAAGGTGTCCGGGTCCAGCTGTTCGGCCTCGCCCTCGATGGTGGAGAGCTGAATGCGCCGCCCCAGGGCCGGGTTGGCCGCCGCCCAGCGGGCCGGGTCCTTTACGTCGCCGATCTCCGGCACCGAGAACTCGAACCAGGCGGCCCGCGCCGCTTCGCCGGAGAGGGCACGCTGGCGCAGATTGCGGAACACCGTGCCCACAGCATCCGGCCCCGGGGGCGTGCCCACGTAGATGGTCTGGGGGTTCCGGCTGGCCGAAATGGCCGGCAGAAACGACCCCTGAGCCGTCTCGTTCAGCTCCTGGGCCTCATCAAAGATGAGCAGGTCGCCGTGCTGGCCGCGGCCGCCGTTGCGAGTACGGGCCAGAAACTTGATTTTTGCGCCGCTCTTCAGGATAATCTGCTCGCGGCCGAGGGCCGTTTTGATCTCGGCCACATGGCGGCGCAGCTTCGGGCCCTCAAAAAAATCGCGCATCTCCTCAAACGTCTCGGTCGCCGTTTTCTGGAGGTGCGCGGTGTATAAAACTGTTTCGCCGAACAGCAGCATGCCGGCTTCCGCCCGGCCCTGCACCAGCAGGCTTTTGCCGTTCTGCCGGGGCACGCTGCCGCCCGCCGTGGGCGCGGCCCACTTGCCGGAAGCCGTGCGGCCCAGCCAGTCGCCCAGAATGTCGCTCTGCCATGGGTCCAGCACGGTGCCGCCCAGGCGCAGCAGCTTCACGGCGTCCGGGCCGTCAGTTTCCCGGTGGGCCGGTGCGATGCGTTCGCACGGCACCTGGCTTCCCATCGGCCCTGCGCTCGGCGAGCAGGTCGCCGATTTCGTCGCCATCCTGCGCACCTCCCTCCAGGTCCTCAATTTCCCGGATGGTCTCCCGGTATTGTTTGGCCAGCTGCGGCAGATTTTTGGGATCCTCGCAGCCGTCGATGTTCACGGCCAGCACCCTGGCCAACTGCTTGAGCTGGCTCAGACGGGTACCCTTTGCCGTAATGCTTTTCATGGTTGCCACGCCTGACCGCCCCTTTCAAAATTTTCCTGTGTGTAAATCGGCGCTGGACGGCGATGAAGTCGCCCGCCGGGGGGCCGGGGGCCCTCCCCCACCTACCAGTTTCCGTCCCGAATTCTGGGAATTTTCACCAGTTTGGGGCGCGGCAAAGCCGTTTTGTTCCCCTTCTGTGCGTTGCACCAGTAGTGGGCGGGCTGGAGGTTCGTCCAGTCCTCCGCCGCGGCGCGGGGGGATGCATATCCAAATTGCCGCCATTTGGAAACCGGCTTGATTTCGTCCACAACGAAGCTCAGCGGGTGCTGGGCGTCGGAAGGCTCGTCGTAATGGATCGGCCCAAACCGCCCGTGGCAGATGCCGCACTCTCCGCCCATGGCGCGCAGCCTGGCCCGGTGGGCGCGCCGCAGCGCCCCGTTGGCATACCTCGGGTTTGACATGGCCGTCCCTTCTTTCATAAAAAACGCCCCGGCGGCGCACGGACGGATGTATTTTATCCAAAAATGTGTGCGCATCTCCCGCCCGCCGGGGCTGTCTGGAATCTTTGCCCGATAACCAGGGCAAGGGTGCCGCTCACTCACCCAGAGCGGCCAGGGGTGCAATGTGTGGGGCTTGCTATCTGTGCCCCGGCGCGGCCGTGCCTCATGCAGCATGGCCGGGCATATAAAAACACCAGGCCGCACGGCGTTGGCGCTGCCGTGCGGCCCGGTTGGTGCGGAGGAATACCATGAACAATATTTCTTTCAATCCACGTCCTCCATATGGAGGACGACTCTGAGTGCAAAATGGTTCGCCGCCATTTCACAATTTCATTATACTATGGTTTTCGGGGTTTGCTGTCTCACTTTTTTCTCAGAGTTTGCAGCCTGCCCGCCGGGGTGTATCAAGCGGCAGGCCGCTTACCCCCAGAAATATCGAATGATATTGCGGACGATCACATACACCAGAACGATGGTAAGAACACTTTTCATTTTTTTGCCTCCTCTGGCTTGTAAAGCCCAGAATTTGTGATACACTAAAAGTGGAGGGTCGGGCCTTTCCGGCTCCGGCCCTCTGCTGTTTTAGTCAAGCTTCAAAAGCTTGATAATGAGGGCGGTCACCACACCCCCAGCAATGTCCTTAAGCAGGTCTGCTAACCAGCTTTTGGACGTCGCCGCAAGTTTTTGCTTGCGGCGCTTTTTGTTTTTCATTGTGCTCACCTCCTTTCCATGATTCTATTATACACTTGTTTCATGTGTTTGTATATTGACATATTTCCCAAATATACACTGTATTTTGTGTATATATTATACACTTTACATTAGTGCACATCCGTGCTATACTAAAGGCAGTGAAAAGGAGGGATTGTTGTGGCGATACAGTATAAAGGCGATTTGCTTGCCGCACTGAAAGCCGCAGGGTACAGCAGTTACCGGCTACGCAAAGAAAAACTGCTTGGTGAGGCAACGATCCAGCGGATTCGGCAGGGTGAGTCGGTGTCATGGGAAAATATCTCCACGATCTGCAAATTGATGGATTGCCAGCCCGGTGATATCCTTGAATATGTTCCAGATAAGCCAAACCAATAAATAAAAAGCCCGCCGGGGATTTCGTTCTCTTCCCGGCGGGCTTTGCTGCGTTTTGCCCCGCCGGGCGGTGTGCTGCCGTTATTGCTCTTCGGGCAGCCACTCCACCTGCACGCCGCGGGCCATCAGCTCGCGGGCCAAGCGGAAGTCGCCGTCGTGGTCCTCGCCGTTCACGCAGGCCGCGTAGGTTTCGGCCACGGCCTGAAGCTCGATCATGCACCGGTTGACGGTTTTGGCGGAAAGCCCCGCGTTGAGCATGGCAGCCATCCACAGGTATTGGGCCCGCTGGGCGGCCAGCTCTGCCTGCTTTGTGATGAGGCCGGCCGCGTACTGCCGGGCCACTTTGGCCTCCCGGTTGGATAAGTAATGCGCCTTCATTGTGTCACCCCCAGCCCAGGCCGCCGTACCGCGCAATGGTAAAGTCGCGCAGAGCCTCATCCTTGATGCGGTACACCGTGGCCCGCTCCACGTGGTATTTGCTCATCAGGGCTTCCACGTGGCCGCGGGGCCGGTCCACATAAAACACGGTTAAGAAATCCCGCTGCTGGTCAGTGAGGCAGGTCAGGGCGCGCTCGGTGCGGGCCACCCGCCGGGCCGAGGTTTGCAGCATGGCCCGCAGCTCGTCCCGCTTGACAATCAGGTTGATGGTGCGCTCTTCAATGGGGGCGCTGCCGCCCTGCACCAGCGTGGCGTCCGCACAGGGGGATTTCACGGCTGTCAGCCGGCCGGACAGGTCCATCAGCTCCTCCCGCAGGGTGCTCACCGCGTTTTGGCGCTTGAGCAGGTCCTTCAGCTCCTGCGCTGCTTCCTTTCGATAGTCCATGGATTCTCCTTTTATGCTTCGCACCGAGTTTCGGTTGTAAATCTGTGCAAATTGCCGTATTATATGAGCAAAAGCAGAGGATTCTTTCTGTTTTTGCTGTCGTCCTCCACATTGGGGGACGTGGATTGAAATGTTCACCCCCGATGCATTCCGGTCCACGCGATGAGAATGACCACCAGCGCGGCGGCCAGCAGCAGGGCAAGCCCCGTGCAGGCCAACAGAGCACCCAGCAGGTTAAGCAAGTCCATCATCGCACATCACCTCAATTTCCACGCCGGGGCGGCCGCCGTACACAAAGCAGTCCTCGAATCCCAGGATCCACCGGTTGTTGTCGTTGGGAAGGAACCCTGCCCGCTGCATTCCATCCAGGATGAACTTTTTGGCGTAGGCCACGTTGTCCTTATCCCGGCGGCGGGTTGTCTCATGCCAGGTAAAGCGGAGCTTTACGGGCGCGGTCACCGGCTTCATCCCGGCGCGGCGGAAGTACAGGGCCGCCAGATTGGTGTACTCCTGCTTGAGCTTGGCCCCGGCGTACCGGCTGCGGCGCTCCTGGGCAATGTACTCATTCGCCCCGGGCATCCGGGCCGGAATTTTAACCCTTGCAATGGTTGTCATTCGCGCTCCTCCCTTTTGCCGCGGCATTGCAGGCTGTACTGCCCGTAGCTCAGCGGGCGCAGCCCCTGGCTCACCCGGCGGGCGTTTTCGTCGGCCAGCTGGCGCATAAAGGCGCTGAGCCGGTCGGCCGATTTGCCCCGGCCCGGCTGCACCGGCTGGGCCTCGCCTCTGCAATTGGTGGATCCTTTTCTCCGTCCCATTATGCTTCTCCTTTCACGTCGCCCCGCATGGAGGCCCAGGTTTGTACCATCACCTGGCGGCGCTGGCTGGTGCCCTCCACGGCCACCGGGCGGCAGCGCTCCAATATGCGCTCGTACACCCGCCGCTCGGCCAGACGGGACGATTTGCTCAGCTCGTCGCTGGTCAGGTTGGTGGTCACGATCAGCGGCACCCCGCTGCGGTACCATGCGTCCACCACGCTGAACACGATCTCGTCCATGTAATCGCTCTTGCGCTCCACGCCCAGGTCGTCGATCACCAGCAGGTCGCAGTCGGTCAGGCGGGCCAGGTAGACCTGTTTGTCCCAGGTCTCCTGCAGGCCCCGGCCGATGTCCGGCAGGTTGGCCATGCGGGCCGTGTAGCCCTGGTCAATCACCGCGTTGCAGATGCACCCGGCCATGTAGCTTTTGCCGGTGCCCACGGGGCCGTAGAACACCAGCCCCCGGCCGGCCTGCCGGTGGGCAGCGAACCGGGCCGCGTATTCCCGCGCCGTGTCGGACACGGCCGGGTGCAGCCGGTTGTCGCGCTCAAAGGTCCAGCCGATTCCCGCCCCGCCGGGGCCGAAGCAGTCGCGGCGGCGGGCCTGGGCGTTCAGTACTTGAATTTCCGCCCGCCGGGCTTCGTCCCGCCTGGCACGGCAGCCGCAGTCACATCGCACCACGGTTCGCCGCCCCAGCAGGGTGACCGCCGTCTGGCGCTTGCCGCCGCATACGGTGCACCTGAGCAGGCCATCCGGGCCGGGCGCTTCGGTGGCGGCCCAGTCCGGCTCCTGCGCGGCCTGTTCGGCGGCCGCCATCACCTGTGCCAATGCACTCATTGTGGTTCATCTCCTCGTTTCTTTACATGGGCAGGTCCGGCATCGTTGGGTCAATCAGCACCCCGTTCGGCCCGATCTCCATCCCCGGCGGGACGTCCTGCCGCTGGCCGCCATACCCGCCGGGCCTCGCCTGCCCCTGCTGCTTCTTGTCCCGGTCGGCCCACATGCGAATGGTGGCGTAATGGCTGCGGTACTTTTTGCCGCTGCTGGCAATGTAGGCGCTCAGCCGGTTGATGCGGTCCTCCCAGTCCCTCGGGTAAAGGCTTTTCAGCTTGTCCAGCTCGTTGTCGGTGAGTCGAACGTTTTTATACTCTCCGTATTCTTTCTTAGGCTTGGGGGCTTTTCTCGTTTTTTCGGGAGTATCCTTATCTCTATAATTATTATAATTAGATAAGGTGTCCGTTCCATTTTGGAACGATTTTGTTCCGTTTTGGAACGCTTCCCGTTCCGTTTCGGAACGCTCCGGGGCGGCCGCCGTTCCGTTTTGGAACGCTGCGGGGGCCTCCGTGTTTACGGAATGTATTGCTTCTGCCGGCTTGCAGACCCACCCGCCGCCGTCGGCCGAGGCCTCGATCAGGCCCCGCTCGGTGAGGCGTTTGATCGTGCGGTGGGCGCTGGATTTGCTGCAGCCCAGCCACTCGGCAACGTAGGCCAACGTGCCGCGGAACTCGCTGGCGCCGTCCTGGCTGAAGCCGTAGATCACGGCATAGGCCAACAGTTCGTTGCCGGTCAGGTGCAGCTCGCTTACCATCCAGCCCTGCACCACGTAAAAATTCCCGGTGCCGATCATGTTACCACCCTCCTTCATCGCGCTCGGCCCAGCGCTTCACGGTGGACGTGCTGAGGCCCAGCTCTTTGGCAATGTCTTTTGGGGCCTGCCCGCTGTGCAGCAGCTCCAGCGCCTGCAATTGCAGCCTGCGCCACTCTTCGCGGCTGCGGCCATAGTAGCTTTTGCCGCAGTACCGGCTGGAGAACGGCAGCCATTCCACCGGCGGCAGCCCCAGCACCGCGCGCACCTGCGCCCAGGTCAGCCCGGTGCACTGGGCCAGAATGGGGATGGCTTTGGTTTTGCTTCTGGCTTCGCGGTAGGTGCAGCGCATCCAGTCGATGTCCTCCGGGGTGAGCTGAATGTCAGCCACGGGGGTCACCTCCAATCCATGCGCCCAGACCCGCGGCCAGACCGATCAAAAAGATTTCACCTCCCACGGCCCAATAGCCGCGGGTCAGGTAGGCCACCGGCACCCAGATGGCTGCCGCCACCAGAGCGCCCATCAGGCCGCCGGCATATGCGCCCCAGTTGACGCAGCGCAGGCGGCGGGCTAAAATATTGGTAGTGCCGGGGCGGGTAGCTTTGGCACTCTTGAGGTCGTCCCGGCTGCAACCCGGGGCGGCCTTTTTGCTTACGATGATGTACTGTGTCATCTGTGGAATCCTCCTCAGTTCGATCTCTTGGGCAGCAGGATCAGGCTCAGCGGCCTCAGGCTGGTGCCCCAGTCTTTGCGGTTCATGGCGGCCACGGCGGCGCCGTCCTCTGCCTGCATCAGTGTGGTGAACACGTCGCCGGTGCGCTTGTCGTAAATCACGATGGCGTATCTCTGCATGCTTACACCTCCCACAGCGAAAGTACCCACGGCAGCAGCATCAGGGGCACCACGATTTCCATGCGCGGCTTGCGGTCCGCTGCCACGCACCGCACGGTGTACCAGAGCAGCGCTGCCAGCCATAGCGCAGGCAGCAGGCCCAATAGCGTTCTCATCGTTCCAGAGCCTCCTTTGCCTGCTCCAGCGTGGTGATCTCCCGGCCCTCTTTGAGCACCTTATAGACGACCTCAAATCGGGCGGCACGGGCCCGGTTCCAGCGGGCCGTCCGGGCCGCTGCGGCGCGCTCTTGCTCCGGCATGTTCGGGTTGTTTGCGCAGCGCTCGGCGGATTCGGCGCTTTCTGCCGCCTTACACTGGGCCGCTGTGCAGGCCGACTGCAAGGTCATAACGTCGTGAATACTCAACTCAAAAAGCATGGTTTGCCTCCTTACTCTTGATCCAGGCCTCCAGATCGGCCCGGTAGATCCGCACGATTCGCCGCCCGGGGCTGCCGTCCGGCCGGGCGGCCCGGGTGGTGTGCCCATATGGGTACCGGCCGGATTCAAGGCCGGTCACCTCGTCCCAATAGCTGGCCCGCATGCCGGCTTTTCGTTTCAGGCTCAGCGTCTCGTTGATTGTCAGCGTTGGGCGCATATAGTTCACCTCCTTTGCGGCTCTCGTTATTTCAGTAATATCGCTGCTGCTGCAATTGCGGCCGTAAGCGCCCACATGATAGTAGGCGTCCAATACAGCCACCAGGGCGGCCGATGGGTACGCATATAGCGGATGGTTCCCCGGCAGCCTTCTTCCGGCTGCCCGCCGGGCGTTTTTCTGTTCTCCATGTGGTTCACCTCAGTTCAATAGTCGCCCTGTCGGGGTGGCGCGCTTCAGGAACAGGTTCACGAAGTACACCTGACCTTTGCCGGTCACCTTGGGGGTCTTGTTGATGGTGGTGTGGCCATCCGAGTGGACCACAGTGCTCTCCTTGATCTCAAACAGGCCCATCTCCACGGCCCGCTGGGTGGGCATATTCCGGTCGGTGCCGTTGCGGCGGATGAGGTAGCCGTTTGCCCGCAGCCAGTCGAACAGCCGATTAGGCCCGATGTCCACGCCGTTCTGGCACAGCAGCTTTGCCAGCTCGCCCACGAGGATGCTCTGCTTGCTGGCGCTCACGGCGTCCGCAAAGATGCCTTTAGGTGTCAGCTCGGCGATCTGGGCGTTCTTGTGCTCCAGCTCATCGTGGGCGGCGATCAGCGCCTGGGCCATCAGCTCGGAACGGGAAAGGGGCGGGCGCTGTGCCAGCTGCTTCTCCATTGCATTGAACGCGGCAATGTACTTCAACTTCCACTGTACGGCCTCCTTGCCGGTAAAGCCCATCGCCAGCAGCGAAAAGCCGTCCCGGTTCATGAGGTACATGGGGTACTTCTTGCCCCGATTCTCGAAGCTGGAAAGATGGAACATAGATTTGGCAGCCGAATTTTCGGCCACCAGATTCTTTACTGCATCCAGAACATGCTTGTGCTCCTTGCCGAAGCTCTCAGCGATCTGGCGGCTGGATACCACCGGCTCGCCATTCTGGGTGGATAAGATGATGTCGTTCATGTGGTTGCACCTCTTTTAGAAAAAGTGACTTGTCAAGTTACTTAATGGCTAAAAAATACAGCCTGCGGATTGTCGATGCTCAAAAGCTCTACAATCTTGGAGGCTTCATCCGTGCCAAAAACGCGCTTTTTAAGCTTGCGAGTTAATGTCTGTTCCGAAATACCGAGCTTCTGAGCCAACATTTTTTGCGTATATCCTGCCTTTACCATGTAGGACTTGAGCAAATTTACGTTTACCACATTTTCACCTCCGATCAGCCTCAATGTAACTTATGAGGTTACCAGTATAATATCATCACATTTGTGACCTGTCAAGTTATTCTTTTGAATTTAATTCAAAATATTGTAAACTGACGGTTTATCTGATATACTATACTCATTAAAGGAGGTGCTCACAATGACGGTAGGCGATCGCATCCGGCAAGCCAGATTGGAGCAAGATGTAACTCAGCAGGAACTGGCAGACTATATTGGCGTTTCAAAGCAGGCTGTTTATAAATATGAAAACAATATTGTGACCAACATCCCAACCGATAAAGTGGATGCAATTGCCCGGCGGCTAAAGGTATCTCCCGCCTACCTGATGGGCTGGGAAGAGCAGCCTACGCCCGCCACCCCCATCCCGCCGGGCTTTATCCCGATGCCCCCAATGCGCAAGGTGCCGCTGGTGGGCAGCATCGCCTGCGGCACGCCCATCCTCGCCCAGCAGAACATCGACGGCAGCGTGGACGCCCCCGAGGACATCCGCTGCGACTTTGCCCTGCGCTGCAAGGGCGACAGCATGATCGATGCCGGCATCCATGATGGGGACGCGGTGTACATCCGCATCCAGCCCGAGGTGGAGAACGGCGAGATCGCGGCCGTGCGCATCGGCGAAGAGGCCACCCTGAAGCGGGTGTATTATGACGGCACCACCCTCACCCTCATGCCCGCCAACGCCTCCTTTGCCCCCATGGTCTACACCGGCCCCCAGCTGGATGATGTGCACATCGAGGGCCGCGTGGTCGGCTGGACGCACTGGGTGGGCATGTACAGCGTAAATGCAAAAGAATAATTGGATATATGCCGATGGGAGAGAAAAAACTCAGATGGAGATACAAAAAAAAGAGCCAACAAATGCAATAATTCCGCATCGCAGGCCGAAGCTTACGATCGAACAGCAGGTTAATCATCTCAAAGATAAAGGTGTTACGTTCGTTTTGTGTACAGAAGACCAAGCTGTCTCATTTTTGAAGTACAGTACTTTCTTTTTCAAGGTTAAAGCATTTGATAAAGATTATGTGGTCAATCCCACGACTGGGAAATATTTGAATCTGGATTTTGCATATCTTATGGAATTGTCCATATTGGATATGCATCTCCGCAGGTTGATCTTACATGCTACTCTGGATCTCGAGCATTACCTTAAAGTCATGCTGATTCGGGAAATAAGTGAGAACTCAGATGAGGACGGCTACGAAATCGTAGAAAGGTTTTTTAGCATACATCCCAAAGTCAAAACTTCAATCAGCGATAAAGCGGAAAATTCCATGTGCCGCGATCTGATTCAGAAATTGCAAAAAGAAGGCTATGCGGTATGGAACCTGATCGAGGTCATTTCCTTTGGTGATCTTGTAAACCTGTGTGAGATATATGATCAAAATACCGGTGGAAAGAATGAAGACTTATTTCGCTGCTTGTTTGCAGTCCGTTGCCTGCGGAATGCAGCGGCTCACAACAACTGTCTTCTGAACAGTATGCGCGCGCCCTATACACGGAAAATAAAACCCTCCAAATTTCTGACCCATTTTGCAAGTACCATTCCGGGGATTAAAGAAACATCTCGCGAAAAGAAGATGTCGAATCCTGTTATTCACGACTTCATTGGACTTCTTTTTGTTTATGATAAGATTGTGACTTCTCCAAAGACACGAGAGCACTTCGCTTCTGAACTTCACCAGCTTTTTGATGAGAGGATGCCCAAACGAAAAGAGTATTTTCAGAAAAACGAGGTTCTGGTGTCCACGTATTCTTTTGTTATGAAAGCCATTAACAAGCTATATCCGTCTGAGCGCAGCAACAATAATACATCATTGTGAACTAATAATGCATTGAAAACGCCACTGGTCTTCTGTATCCTAATGTGGAAGAACAAAAACGCCACTCACGTGGTGTTTTTAGAGGGCTGGTGCATGCACCAGCCCTTATTTTTTTAATCCGTTCCAGTTGCCAAGAAATCCCTGGTAGTTGAATAAACAAAAACGCCCCCGGTGCTGGAACACCGAGAGCGTTTGAATAGATCGGCTTGCCCGAAGGGGACAATACCAGACCAACCACCTGTATTGTATCACCTCCGGGCAGGCCTGACAAGTCGTACAGGAGGTGTTTGTTATGTTGTGTCCCCATTGCCGCCGCCGTATTCAGGCGGCGCCGTACTGCTGCTACTGCGGCCAGCCCACCGGCGCGGCCGAGCGGCCGGTGACCCGCCGCCGCAAGCGCTCAAACGGATCCGGCACCGTGTACAAGGTGGACGGCCTGGCCAAACCCTGGCGGGCCAGAGTGTACAAGGACGGCCATTTCATCCAGCTGGGCTATTATGCCACCCTGCGGGAGGCGCAGGCCGCCGTCACGCCCGAAAACGTGGAGGCCGCCAGCAGCGTGTTCAACTACACCTTCAGTCAGGTGTGGGCGCTGGTGCGCCAGAGCGCCAAATTCCAGGCGCTGGGGCAGAATCAGCAGGTCACGCTGGACGGCGCGTACCGCCGGCACCTGGCCGGGCGCATCGGCGGCCAGAAAATGCGAGAGCTGCGGCCCCGGCACTACCAGCCGATCCTCGACGACCTGGCGGACGAGGGGTACAGCGAATCCCTGTGCAACAAGGTGCTTCAGGTGATCTCCAAATGCACCGCCTGGGCCATGCAGAACGACCTGATCAGCCAGGACTATGCCCGGCTGCTGTACGTTGACGGCGACAAGAACGGAGAGCGGCAGGTGTTCACTGAGAGCGAGATCCGCACTCTGTTCGCCCACCAGGGCACCCGGGACGTGGACATCATCCTGGTGCTGATCGGCACCGGCATGCGTCCGGCCGACCTGGTCAAGATCCGCCGGGACGACGCGATTGACGTGGACGGCCACTGCCTGCTGCTGGCCGGAAGCAAGACAAAGGCCGGCCGAGGGCGTCCGCTGTACATCAACTCCGCCGTGTGGCCCATCTTTCTGCGGTACTACCTGGCCGCCGCGCCGGGCGGCTATGTGTTCCCGTCGCCCGCCGGCAAGCAGCTCAGCCTGCACAACTACCGGCTGCGGGAATTCTACCCGGCCCTCGCACGCTTGGGCATCATGCCAAACCCGTACCGGCCGGACGGCAGCCGCGTGGACGACGTGCCGCCCCGCCTGGTGCCGTACAGCTGCCGCCACACCTTTTTCACGTTGGCTGCTCAGTCCGGGGTGCGCAAGGATGTGATGCAGCGCACCGGCGGCCACGCAATCGGCAGCGACATAACAGACCGAGTGTACATTCACCGCGCCGCGCAAGACATGGCCGCCGAACTGGACAAGCTGGGGGACAAGCTGCACCAAATGGGCGGGTGAGCATGGCGGGTGCCCCTGTTGTACGAACGTATTTCGTGCTGGTTAGCCCAACATTTGCCCAACGTGCTGTAATTATATCGGTATAGCGATAGAAACTTATGGTGAACGTCTGCTTGACGTGCAGGGGGTCAGGGATTCGAGTTCCTTACCGCCCACCAAAAAAGGCGTTACATCGTAAGATGTGACGCCTTTTCTTTTTGTTTTCTGCGCGATGCTGTCCTGTGAGGTGAGGCCTGTGCCATATCTCGTGCGGGCAAAATAGGCATAAAAAAGCCACGGTGCGGGTGCATCGTGGTTTTATTCAATTGGCTCGACTAGCTTAATTTCGCTGTCTCCAAGGCCGACAAAATGCCCTTCCGGAGTAAGGATCGTAATGCCCGGCTCTCCCAGCTCACTATCTTCCTCGTCATCAACACTGATGATTTTTCCGAGGATATACATACCATCCATGAACGTGATTTTTAACTCGCGATTTTCACCTTGAAGCTTACGGGTGTCAAACATAACATCCCCCTCATTGGAACTGGATGCGGGCGCATCATTGCGCGGATATCGAACGCCCCAAGCACAGAGCCTATGAAAGCTGTGTCATTGCCAACTTATTTCTTGGCCGATGCCTTACATTCTTCCGGGTAGAGTTCCTGATATTTTGGATACAAAAAATGAGCCGTGTTCAGAATCGCATACGGACAATCACGACGATTTCCAAAGCGGATTTCATCCGATGGTGCACCCACTTTTTCGCACTCTCCAGGCTTGATGCGGTAAATACAAACATTGCACTCGGGAATACGGATTATAACACTATACAACGGCGCGCGAAATCCTGCACTAATATCTTCTTCTCGTAAATACTTGGGCATTTTGAATCACCTCTCCGCCAGCCCTTTCAGCAAAACCTTCCCCATTCGCGCTTCTCCCATAAGAAGCAGGCGGCTTTTTCTTGCTTACGAGTATATCCCCCGCCACTGCGTTTGTCCATGTGTAATCTGCGCCATATCGCCGCCAGCCTTCCGCTCGCGGCGTTTTTTGTTGTTTTACCGGCTCACTTTCTTGCCATGATTTTATTGCAGTTCGTTTGCGCTCTAAATTTTCTTAGTAAAACACACAATTTTCAGGGCCAAGGATTGTAAGCAGTCAGACTACCCTTCGTCTCAATCCCGCGTTATAATACAGGTAACGAAAAAGGAGGCTGAATACAATGGCCATGGACTACAGCCGCCTTCAGGATATTCTGAAGGCCAACAATACGACTCTTTATAAGCTGAGCGCAGAAAAGGTGATTGGAAATGCCACCCGAAGCAAACTGTTGGGGCAGCAGTCCGGCGGCATTGACACCCGCACCATTGAGGCGCTGTGCAAACGCCTCAACTGCCAGCCCGGTGATTTTATGACCTACGTTCCGGACCCGGAGCCGGACGAAGCGTAACAAGGCCCGCCGGGGCTTCTCCCAACAGATTTTCCCTCGCATGGCGCCTTCCCATCCCCAATGGGAAGGCTTTTTTCTTATTCTCTGCAAGGCTTCCCCGCCCCACTCCCAAAGCAAAAAGGGTCAGGCCGCAAACCGGTCTGACCCTTTCTCTCTTCGTCGTTTATTCTGACTGCTTCTTTCAGCCCAACATTCCGCGCCACGTCCGCCGGGCTTACACCAGCCCCAGCCACCGGGCCGCCATGCACAGCCCATAGCACACCGGCTGATGCACCACATACACCGGCAAACACAGCCGCCCCAATGCACTGAATACCGGAACCTTCCGCGTCAGCGGCTTCCAGCTTCGGATGAGCAGCCACAGGTAATACCCCACCCAGAACAAAAACAGCCAGGGCAGCAGCGGGAAGTAATCGCTGGAATAAAATCCCGCCGGGGGAAAGCCGAGAACCGCCGTCCAGCGGGAGGCGTACAGCCAGCCGGGCAGATTCACCTGCAGGCCGGGCCAAAGCCGCAGCCAGCCCTGCTGCGCCGGGTAGGCCGCCCAAAACAGCCACAAGCTCAGCCCCGCCCCCGGCACCGGGGGCAGCTTTTTCAGCACCGGCTCGGCCAGATGGGTCAGCAGCGTGGCGCAGCCCAGCAGGCTGAGCACACCAAACCACACGGCCTGCTCCGGCATGATCAGCAGGGTAACCGCCGTCACCCCTGTGCCCACTGCGTTCAGCAGCAGGCTGTGGTAAAGATGCCGCCGCCCCAGGTGAAAGGCCATGCCGCTGACCAGGTTGAAGGTGCAGCAGATGAACCGCTCCCACCAGAACACAGCCGGCAGGGTCGGCCAATCGGCCCGGCCTGCAAACAGCACAAACCAGTCAAAGCAGAAGTGAAAGGCCACCATATGCACCAGCACAAAGCCGCGCACCGCGTCCAGCATATGGTAGCGCGGCCGGGTGGGGCTTTCCGGGGTAGTTGCAGGCATAAAGTCTCCTTTCCGGCGCACCGAAACTCAGTTCTTCAGGGCCTGCATGGGGGCCGGAATGCGGCCGCCCCGATGGATGAACACATCGGGCTTCCAGGTGCTGATGGGCATAATGGGCGCGTAGCCCAGCAGGCCGCCGAAGTCCAGCGTATCGCCGGCCTTGTGCCCGATGGCGGGGATCACGCGCACCGCGGTGGTTTTGCTATTCACCATGCCGATGGCCGCTTCGTCGGCGATCAGCGCGCCGATCACCTCCGGGGTGGTATCGCCCGGAATGACCACCATATCAATGCCCACGCTGCACACCGCGGTCATGGCCTCCAGCTTTTCAATGCTCAGGCTGCCGCAGGTGGCCGCCTTGATCATGCCGTCGTCCTCGCTCACGGGAATGAATGCGCCGGACAGGCCGCCCACGTGGTTCGAGGCCATCACGCCGCCCTTTTTCACCGCGTCGTTCAGCAGCGCCAGGCAGGCGGTGGTGCCGCAGCAGCCGCAGCTCTCCAGGCCCATCTCCTCCAGAATGTTGGCCACGCTGTCGCCGATGGCCGGGGTGGGGGCCAGGCTCAGGTCAATGATGCCGGCGGGCACACCCAGCCGCTCGCTGGCCAGATTGGCCACCAGCTGGCCCAGGCGGGTGATCTTGAACGCCGTGCGCTTGACCAGCTCGGCCACCTCGTCCAGCGGGGCGTCCTTGGGCAGCTTGGCCAGGGCGGCGCGCACCGCGCCGGGACCGGAAACGCCCACATGAATCTCACAGTCCGGCTCGCCCACGCCGTGGAAGGCGCCCGCCATAAAGGGGTTGTCCTCCGGGGCGTTGCAGAACACCACCAGCTTGGCCGCGCCCAGGCACATATTGTCGGCCGTGCGGGCGGCGGTGTCGTGCACGATCTGGCCCATCAGGCGCACCGCGTCCATGTTCAGGCCGCTTTTGGTGGAGCCGATGTTCACGCTGCTGCACACCAGGTCGGTCTGGGCCAGTGCCTCGGGAATGGCGCGGATGAGCCGCTCATCCCCGTTGGAAAAGCCCTTGTGCACCAGCGCGCCGAAGCCGCCGATGAAGTTCACGCCCACTTTTTTGGCCGCCGCATCCAGCGCCTTTGCGTAGTCCACCGGGTCTGCGTCCGGCGCGGCTCCCAGCAGCATGGCAATGGGGGTCACGCTGATGCGCTTGTTCACGATGGGAATGCCGTATTCCCGGCTGATGCCCTCCACCACCGGCACCAGACGGGCCGCCTTGGTGGTGATTTTGTTGTAAATCTTCTCGCAGGCCCGCTTCGGGTCGGGGTCGATGCAGTCCAGCAGGCTGATGCCCATGGTCACGGTGCGCACGTCCAGATTTTCGGCGGTGATCATCTCAATGGTTTCAAGAATGTCGCTGGTGTTGATGATACCCATGGTTCTGTTCCCCCTCCCGGCTCAAATGCGGTGCATGGCGTCAAAAACTTCCTGCCGGGTGATGTTCACCTGCATCCCCATCTCTTCGCCTGCCTTGGCAAAGCGGGCACGCATTGCATCATGGCTCACATTGCACTTTTCCAGATTGACCAGCATGATCATGCAGAACAGCTCCTGCATAATGCTCTGGGTCACATCCTCGATGTTGATGTTCAATTCGCTGCAAACGCCGCTTACTTTGGCAACAACGCCCACGGTGTCCCGGCCTACAACGGTGATGACTGCTTTCATCGGTACATTCCCTCCCATATCAACCCGCGCCCGCCGGGCAAATCGGCGGCTTCTCCGCCCCCGGCGCATTCCGGCGCTTGCGGCGGGGGCTGCCGTTGTTCGGCATCCCCGCCCTGGAAATGCCTTTATTATAGCAGATTTGCCGCTGTGTGGTTGCCATTCTGCCGATTTTTTTTTATAATAGTAGTATCTATTCTGCCGCGCCTTCCCATTGCAGAAAAGGGCGCAGGTTTGCGGCAGGCATCATACGGAACAGCGGCCCGGCCGCCGAACCCGACACGGAATGTACAGAAAGGACCTTTACCATGGAACAGCTTTTGAAATTGTTGGAAAACAACGCCCGCCTCACAGAGGATGATCTGGGCGCAATGCTGGATAAAACTCCCGCACAGATCCACGAGATGATGGAGCTGGCACGGGCAAAGGGATACATCCGGGGCTACAAGACCCTGGTGAACTGGGAAAAGTTCAGCGCGGCGAAGGTACAGGCGGTGATCGAGCTGTGCGTCACCCCCAAAAAGAGCCACGGCTTTGACGCCATTGCCGCTACCATCGCCGCCTTTGACGAGGTGGAGAGCGTGCTTTTGATGAGCGGCGGCTACGATCTTCAGCTGGTCGTCAGCGGCCGCAGCTTCCAGGAGGTGGCCCTGTTTGTGGCCAAGCGTCTCAGCCCGCTGGACGATGTGCGCTCCACCGCCACCCATTTCGTTCTGCGCACCTACAAGAAGGACGGCGAAATGTTCCTGGATGAAGATCCCGATGAAAGAGAGACGGTACTGTGATGAACTACGATAAAATTATCGCCACCGCTGCCCAGGAGATGCGCGCTTCCGGCATCCGCAAGTTTTTTGACATTGCGGCCGAAATGAAGGACTGCATCAGCCTGGGCGTGGGCGAACCGGATTTTAAAACACCCTGGGCGGTGCGCGACGCCGGCATCCGCAACCTGGAAATGGGCCAGACCCGCTACACCTCCAACTCCGGCATGAAGGAACTGCGCACCGAGATCTGCAAGTACCTCGACCGGCGCTTTGGCCTGCACTACGACCCGGACAGTCAGGTTCTGGTGACGGTGGGCGGCAGCGAAGCCATTGACATCGGCATCCGCGCCTTGGTCAACCCCGGCGACGAGGTCATTATCCCGGAGCCCTGCTATGTGTGCTACGACCCCATCACCCACCTCACCGGTGGCAAGGTGGTGAGCATTCCCCTGCAGGAAAAGAACCAGTTCCGCCTCACCGCCGAGGAGCTGAAGGCGGCCATCACCCCCCGCACCAAGATGCTGATCCTGCCCTTCCCCTGCAATCCCACCGGCGCGGTGATGGAAAAAGAGGACCTGGAGGCCATTGCCGAGGTGCTGCGCGGCACCGACATCATGGTGCTGAGCGATGAAATTTACGCCGAACTGACCTATGGAGCCGACCGGCACGTGAGCATTGCCAGCCTGCCCGGCATGGCGGAGCGCACCATCGTGGTGAACGGCTTCTCCAAGGCCTATGCCATGACCGGCTGGCGGCTGGGCTATGTGGTTGGCCCCGCCCCGGTCATCAAGATCATGACCAAGATCCACCAGAGCTGCATCATGTGCGCCCCCACCACCAGCCAGATGGCCGCCGTTACGGCCATGCGGGAATGCGACGACGAGATCGACATGATGCGGGACGAATACAACCGCCGCCGCCGGCTTCTGGTGAAGAGCTTCAACGACATGGGGCTGAGCTGCTTCGACCCCAAGGGCGCATTTTATGTGTTTCCCTGCATCAAGTCCACCGGCATGACCAGCGACGACTTCTGCAAGGAGTTGCTGTATAAAAAACGTGTGGCCATTGTGCCCGGCACCGCCTTCGGCGAGTCCGGTGAGGGGTACGCCCGCGTGAGCTACGCCTACTCGGTGGAGCATCTGGTGGAAGCCCTGAGCCGCATTCGGGAATTTCTGCAGGAGCTGAAAGAAGGCAAAGCGTGAGCGCCCCGTCCATCCTGGTGCGGTCCATCGCCGGATACGAGGATCAGGCCGCCCTGGATGCGCTGATTGAGGGGCTGTTTGCCGCGCTTCCCGCCGCCGGGCGGATCGGCCCCGGCAAAACGGTGCTGCTCAAGCCGAACCTTCTGGCCAAGCACCCGCCGGAGCACGCCGTGACCACCCACCCCGCCATTGTGCGGGCGGTGGCGCGGGCAGTAAAGCGCCGCAGCCCGGCCCGCATCATTCTGGCGGATTCTTCCGGCGGCGTGTACAACCCGGCCATGATGCAGGCCACTTACAATGTGAGCGGTCTGGCAAAGGTTTGTGCGGAAGAAGGGCTGGAGCTGTACACCGGCTGCAAGTGGGGCGAGCGCGCCGTGGAAAACGGCGTGGCTGCCGAGCAGTTCACCCTCATTGAACCGGTGCTGGAGGCCGATGTGATCATTGACCTGCCCAAGCTCAAAACCCATGTGATGACCGGCTGCACCGCCGCCGTGAAAAACCTGTTCGGCTGCATTCCCGGCCTGCAGAAGGCCGAGTGGCATATGCGCTTTCCGGACCGGGAGCGCTTCGGCCAGATGCTGGTGGACCTGCTCTGCACAGTCAAGCCGGATTTTGCCATTCTGGATGGCATTGTTGCCCTGGAGGGCGACGGCCCTGCCGGGGGCACACCCCACCCCGTCGGCCTTGTAATGGCCAGCGAGGACCTGCCTGCGCTGGACCTGGCCGTTTGCCGGGTCATCGGGCTGGACCCCATGCGGGTGCCTTATCTGGCCGCTGCCCACGGGCGCGGCCTGTGCGCCGCAGCCTTTGACCCGGCCTGGGCCGACGGCCCGGTGGAGCCGGTGCCCGGCTTCCGGCTGCCTTCCAGCTACACCGGCGGTGAGGGCAGCACCGACTTTGCCCAGCACACCCCCAAGCTGGTGCAGCCGCTGGTAAAGCGCGTGGAGCACCTGATTGCGCCCCGCCCGGTGGTGGACCAGAAGAAGTGCATTGGCTGCGGCAAATGCGCCGAGATCTGCCCCGGCCACACCATTCAGGTGGGCCGTACCGCCCGCATTCATCCTTCCGGGTGCATCCGCTGCTTCTGCTGCCACGAAATGTGCCCGGTAAAAGCCATTGACGTGCGCCAGCTGCGCCTGTTCCGGCTGTAAACGAGGAGGTTTGTCATGAAGCAAGTGACTGTATTGGCCCCCGCCAAGCTGAACCTTGCCCTGGACGTGGTGGGCCTTTTGCCCAACGGGTACCACGATTTGGATATGGTCATGCAGACCATCACCCTGTACGAGCGGCTGACCCTTCGCCGCGCCGAGGAGGTACAGCTGCGCCTGCCCGGCAGCTGGGTGCCCGTAAATGAAAAGAACACCGCCGTCAAGGCGGCCCGGGCCTTTTTCCGTTACACCGGCCTTGCGGGCGGTGTGGATATGGAAATCGAAAAGCACATTCCCGTGCGCGCCGGCATGGCCGGCGGCAGTGCCGACGCCGCCGGGGTTCTGGTGGGGCTGAACGCCCTGTACGAGGCCCGGCTCTCCACCAGTGAGCTGTGTGCCCTGGGTGCCGGCATCGGGGCAGACGTGCCCTTCGCCCTGATGGGCGGCACCTGCCGGGTGCAAGGCGTGGGCGATTTTCTGAAAGCCCTGCCCCCCTGCCCGCCCTGCTGGTTTGTCATCGCCATGCCCAGCGTGGGGGTTTCCACCCCGGAAGCCTTTGCCCGTTACGACCAGATGGGCAGCCCGCTCCACCCGGATTTGGCCGTCCAGGAGGCCGCCATCCGCGCCGGGGATCTGGCCGCTCTGTGCGCCGCCGCCGGCAACGCGCTGGAGCATTGCAGCGGCGCGAAGGAAACGCCCCACATCCGGGCCATTCTGGATGAACAGGGGGCGCTGGCCAGCCTGATGACCGGCAGCGGTGCCGCGGTGTTCGGCGTGTTCGACCGTGAGGCCAAGGCCCAGGCCGCCCGTGCGGCCCTGCGCCAGCAGTACAAGCAGGTGTACCTGGCCCAGCCCGACCGGGGCGGCCCCCGGCTAGTGTTCGGCCCCCGCAAGCCCTTTGGGCGGCGGCCCGGCGGCCTGAGCAAGGGCGGGCGGAACCCCCGCTGACCCACCGCCTGATTTTTCAACAGCAAAGCGCCCCTGTGCGGCCCTTCCGAAACGCCTTCGGAAGCCGCACAGGGGCGCTTTTATGGTTTTGTTGAACGATCGTTTTTGAAAACGGTCTTGCTTTTTACTGCTGCTGCAGGTAGCTGATCAGGGCCGGGATCAGCTGCTTTTTGCGGCTGATCACGCCGGGCAGGGTGAACATATTGTTCTTCGCTTCCACATGGAAGGCGCCCGCCATCAGCTCCTCTGCCCCCTTACCGGCGTACAGAACGTCGGTGGACTGATCCAGCACGCTGGTGAACATATAGAACACCATGTCCACCCGCTCGCTCTTCAGGGTCTCCTCCAGATAGGGGCCCAGCAGCGCCTTGGCCTGGTCACGGTTTTTCTCGCTCACATAGCTGCCCTGGCCCACGCCGAAGCGCAGATCGCCGTTGGTGAACACCTTAAAGTCCTGCAGGAACACCTCGCTGGCCGTCTTTCCGGTGAGGTTTTCGCCGGCCTCGAACATCTCGGTGGCCAGCTTTTCCACTTCCACGCCGGCAATCTTCGCCAGGGCGCGGGCTGCGCTCTCATCCAGCGGGGTGCAGGTGGGGCTGCGGAACATCAGCGTATCCGACAGGATGGCGCTGCACAGAATGCCTGCGATTTCCGGGGTGATCTCCACGCCCTGCTCGCCGTACATCTGGTAGATGATGGTGGCCGTGCAGCCCACCGGCTGGTTGCGGAAGTACAGAGGGCTGTTGGTTTCCAGATTGCCCAGGCGGTGGTGGTCAATGATCTCCAAAATGTCCGCCTGTTCAAAGCCTTCCACGGCCTGGGTGCGCTCGTTGTGGTCCACCAGAATCAGCTGCTTGCGCTTCAGATTCAGCAGGTTCCGGCGGGAGATCATACCCTGATACCGGCCCTTCTTGTCCAGCACGGGGAAGTACTGGTGCCGCACCTTGCCCATGGCCGTGCGGGCCTCTTCCACGGGGGTGTTCAGATCAAAGGTCATCAGGTCGTCCTTGATCATGTAATGGCAGATGGGTACGCTCTGGTTGATCAGGCGGGCGGCCTCGTAGGTGTCATAGGGGGTGCTGATGATGGCACAGCCCCGATCGGCGGCCAGCTTCACAATGGTGCGGGACACGGCCGAGCCGATGCACACCACAATGCAGGAGGCCTCCAGCTCAATGGCGCACAGCTGAGTCTCATAGCGGTTGGCCAGAATGACCACGTCGCCGGGCTGCACCATGCCCTCCATGGCGTCCGGGCTGGCCGCACCGATGACGATCTTGCCCTTTTCAAAGCGGTCGTTGGGATCGCCGGTGATCAGGGTGCCGTTCAGGGTACGGCACACCTGGTCCAGGCTGGCATGGGCCGCCGCCAGAACGCCTGCACCGTCCACGTCCATGTTGGCCATGGCCACGTCGGTCAGGGTGATCAGGCCCTCCAGGTGGCCGTCCTGGGTGGTGATGGGCAGCGTGCTGGCGTGGGCATCGCGCATGGTCTCCCATGCGTGGCGCATGGTGGTCTGGCCGTCCACACCCTCCACCTGGCGGATGTCAATGTCCTGCACCTGGGGGCTTACGTCCAGGCAACGGCGGGGGGCCTTCATCTGGAAGCGCTTGAGCACATAGGCAGTTTCCTGGTTGGGCTCGCCCGCACGGCAGGCCTCGTACACAGTGCCGTCGCTGGTTTTATTCTTCAGGTTGGCATAGGCAATGGCCGAACAAATGGAATCGGTATCCGGGTTGCGGTGGCCGATGACCATAACCTTGCCCTTTTCCTGCTGGTTCATGTTTCTTACTCCCTCTCGTTTGCCGGACACTCCCGGCCAATACGTCAAACCCCGCCGCAGCTGCTCTGCCGCGGCGGGGGAAAGCTCACGTTGATTATAGCATATCTTTTTATTGCACTGCAAGGCGCGGGGCACGATTTTATGCGTTCTTCAGTCAGGTTCTCCGTTATTTCTCAAAGGCCGCCCGGCATGGACAATAATTTCTTCAATTTGCACAAAACAAGCGCTTTCCCAGCGTGGGAAAGCGCCTGCACTCTGTCTTATTTGTCGTTCCATGGCGGGCAGCGCCGCCTGTTTTGGGGCCTGTTTGGCCCTTTGCGCCGCGTTACGCCATGACGTTCCGGGGCGTTCCGTTCAGATACAGCTGCACGTTTTCAAACACCATGTTCGCCCGCAGCACCATGCTCTCCTCGGTAGCAAAGGCCACGTGGGGGGTCAGCAGGGTGTTGGGGGCGCTGCACAGCGGGTGATCCTCCGGGATGGGCGGCTCGGTCTCGAACACATCAATGCCCGCACCGGCAATGCGTCCCGCCTTCAGGGCATCAGCCAGGGCAGCGCTGTCCACCACCGGGCCGCGGGCCGTGTTAATGAGCAGAGCGCCGGGCTTCATGCGGGCGATCATCTCGGCGCTGATCAGCCCCTTCGTCTGAGCAGTGGCCGGCACATGAAGGCTTACGATGTCGCTCTGGGCCATCACCTCTTCCAGGCTCCGGTACCGGACGCCCAACTCCAGGGCCTCCTGCTTCTCGGTGCGGCTGTATGCGATGACCTTGCAGCCAAACGCCCGGGCCAGCACCGCCACACGCAAGCCAATGGCACCGGTGCCCACAATGCCGAAGGTCTTGCCGGCCAGCTCAAAGCCCACCAGCCCTGCCTTGGTGCCGCCATGGCGTGCCGCCCCATCGCAGGCAGGAATGCGCCGGGCCAGCCCCAGAACCAGCCCAAACACCAGCTCCGCCACCGCCGTGGTGGAATATCCGGCGCAGTTGCACACCAGAACGCCCCGCTGCCTGCACACCTCCATGGGGATGTGATCCACACCGGTGAACGCCACGCTGATCATCTTCAAGCGGCTGCACGCCTGCACCACCTGAGCCGGCAGCGGCGAGTTGGCCACCATTAAAATGTCCGCATCTTTGGCCCGCTGAATGAGGGTCTCCGGGTCCCATTTTCCGTCCAGCCAGGCGGTAAAGGTATGTCCCTGTTCCTTCAGGGATACCGCCAGTTCCTCAATGGTCTGCTGCGGCACAGCCAGCCCTTCCAAAAGTACAATGTTCATTGCATCTCGCTCCTTTGGGGTGATGTTGCAAAACCGCTGCCGTCGGCGCTTTGGCACTTCCGGGTACTCAAACTGAGCCTGCGCGGTTTTCCTTCGTTTTGGTTTTTATTATACCGCCGCGGCGTATGTTTTTCCAGCCCCGGCAGCCCCCCGTCAACGCAAAAAAGGCAGCCCCCTCCCTTCCGGCCTGAAACCGGAGGACAGGGGGCTGCCCTTATGATTCACCAGTTCTGAGTGGCGATGAGCGGTGGATTACACCAGCTCAATGATGGCCATCTCAGCGGCGTCGCCGCGGCGAACGCCAGTCTTGATGATGCGGGTGTAGCCACCGTTGCGATCAGCATACTTGGGGCCGATCTCATCGATAACCTTCTTCGCAACAGTCTCTTTGGTGATATAGGCAAACACCTGACGCTTGGAATGCAGATCTTCCTTCTTGCCCAGGGTCACCATTTTTTCGGCCATGGAACGAACTTCCTTGGCGCGGGTGACGGTGGTCTCGATCTTGCCATTCTCAAACAGGTAGGTAACCATGGCGCGCAGCATCGCGTTGCGGCTGTCGCTGGTTCTGCCGAGTTTTCTGGTACCGGGCATCCCGTTTCACTCCTTTGCTGTAATTACTCGTCGTCTTTGGTCAGGCTGAAGCCCAGGGAATCCAGCTTTGCCAGAACTTCCTCCAGACTCTTCCGACCCAGGTTGCGGACCTTCATCATGTCGTCTTCGGATTTGTTGATCAGGTCTTCCACGGTGTTGATACCGGCGCGCTTCAGGCAGTTGAAGGAACGAACGCTCAGATCCAGCTCTTCGATGGTCATCTCCAGAGCCTTCTCCTTGCCGCGGTCATCCTTCTCCACCATGATCTCGGTGCCCATAGTCTCTTCCGACAGGTTGACGAACAGGTTCAGGTGCTCGGTCAGGATGCGTGCAGCCAGGCTGACCGCCTCCTGGGCACTCAGGGTGCCGTCCGTCCAGACCTCAATGGTCAGCTTGTCGTAGTCGGTGATCTGACCCACGCGGGTATTCTCCACGGCGTAGTTCACCTTCAGGACCGGGGTATAGATGCTGTCGGTGGGAAGAGTGTTCACATCATTCTTCTCCAGAACAGCCTGCTTGTTGCGCTCGGCAGGCACATAGCCGCGGCCCTTGTCGAAGGTCAGCTCCATGACGAGCTTGCCGTTCTCGCCCAGGGTGGCGATGTGCCAATCGGGATTCAGAATCTCGATTTCATCACTCTGCTTGATGCTGCCAGCCGTCACTTCGCCTTCGCCAGACGCCTCAATGCGGGCGGTGACAGGACCATCGGAGAACAGCTTTGCAGCGATTCCCTTCAGGTTCAGGACAATCTCAGTGACGTCCTCTTTCACTCCTTCAATGGTGCTGAACTCATGCACAACGCCATCGATCTTCACACTGGTAACAGCAACGCCGGGAAGCGACGAGAGAAGGACACGCCGTAAGCTGTTGCCCAAAGTCGTGCCGAATCCACGCTCCAGAGGCTCTACGACGAATTTGCCGTAGCGGCCGTCCGGGCTCAAGGAAGCGGTATCGATTTTGGGCCGTTCGATCTCCATCATAAAAAACCCTCCTAGGTGGGCCGGTCAGAGACCGGCCGTTGTTTCGCGTTCCCTTTGTATCAAGCGGATTACTTGGAGTACAACTCGATGATCAGGTGCTCAGCCACATCGAAGTCGATGTCGCTGCGCTCGGGCAGCCGTTCGACGGTACCCTTCAGGGGATTCTGAGCGTCACGGCTCAGCCAGGCGGGCAGCACCACAACGGGAGCGTCGGCGCCAACCAGCTTGGAGAACTTGGCGGAAGCGCGGCTGCGCTCACGCACTTCGATCACGTCGCCGGCCTTCACCTGGTAAGAAGGAATGTTGACCTTCTTGCCGTTGACGGTGAAGTGGGCATGGTCGACCAGCTGACGAGCATCGCGGCGGGTGGAAGCGTAGCCCAGACGGAACACAACGTTGTCCAGGCGGCACTCCAGCATCTGCATCAGGTTGTCACCGGTCTGGCCGGGGCGGCGAACCGCCTCTTCGAAGTAGTGATGGAACTGCTTCTCCAGCACACCGTAGATGAACTTAACCTTCTGCTTCTCCTTCAGCTGGGTAGCATACTCGGACTGCTTCTTGCGGAAGTTGCCCTCGGAGTTGCGGGTGGTAGTCTTCTTGGAGTAGCCCATGACTGCAGGAGAAATGCCCAGCGCTTTGCAGCGCTTGGCGATGGGCTGCGTGTTTTTAGCCATAATTCAAATTCCTCCTTCAATCAGATGCGGCGGCGCTTCGGGGGGCGGCAGCCGTTGTGGGGGATGGGAGTGACGTCCTTGATCATGGTCACTTCCAGGCCGGTGGCCTGCAGTGCACGGATCGCAGCCTCACGGCCAGCGCCGGGGCCCTTCACGTACACTTCAACGGTCTTCATGCCATGCTCCATCGCGACCTTGGCAGCAGTCTCTGCGGCGGACTGGGCAGCGAAGGGAGTGCTCTTGCGGGAACCACGGAAGTTCAGACCGCCGGAGCTGGCCCAAGAAACGGTGTTGCCCTGAGTATCCGTAATGGTAACAATCGTGTTGTTAAAGGTACTCTGGATGTGGGCAGCGCCGCGCTCGATGTTCTTGCGCTCACGCTTTTTGGTGCGGACAGCGCCTTTTTTAGCAGCAGCTTTGGTTGCCATTTCTGTTCCTCCTTATGGTTACTTCTTCTTGTTGGCGACAGTGCGCTTCGGACCTTTGCGGGTACGGGCATTGGTCTTGGTGCGCTGGCCGCGAACGGGCAGACCCTTGCGATGACGCACACCGCGGTAGCACTGGACTTCAACCAGACGCTTGATGTCCAGAGCAACATTGCGGCGCAGGTCGCCTTCCACCATAATGTTGTTCTTGTCGATATAGTCGCGGATCAGGGCCTCTTCATCAGCGGTCAGGTCCTTCACACGGGTATCGGGGTTGATACCGGTAGCCGCCAGAATCTGATCAGCAGTGCTGCGGCCGATGCCGTAGATGTAGGTCAGACCGATCTCGATCCGCTTCTCACGAGGCAGATCAACGCCAGAAATACGTGCCATTGTAGCACACCTCCATAATCATCCCATGTCAATGTCGGGGCCTGCGCCGGGACTCTACGCACTCGGCCCCCCTGCGTCGATCTGGGCGCTTAGCCCTGACGCTGCTTATGCTTGGGGTTTTCGCAGATGACCATCACGCGGCCTTTGCGCTTGATGACCTTGCATTTTTCGCAAATCGGTTTCACGGAAGGTTTAACCTTCATGATGCTGAACCTCCTTTAAGTGGCGCTTTACTTGGAGCGCCAGGTGATGCGCCCCTTGGTCAAATCGTAGGGCGACATTTCCAGTGTAACCTTGTCACCGGGAAGGATGCGGATGAAATTCGTCCGCAGCTTGCCGGAGATATGTGCCAGCAGCCGATGGCCGTTTTCCAGCTCCACCCGGAAGGTGGCGTTGGGCAGGGCCTCAACCACTTTGCCTTCTACCTCGATGACATCTTCTTTAGACAAGCTCGTAGCCTCCTCTGAGTTTTAGATCGGGCTCGCCGCGTCGTAGGCGGCGATGGCCTCTCGGAGCTGTTGGTCGTCGGTCAGCGCCTCACTGTGCAGAACAGTGGCCGTCGGCGTCAGGTGCATGAGCTTCTTGCGCTTGGGGTGCGCCAGAGGGCGCGTGGCCCCATCACTGAGAAGCAGCAGCTGACCTTCCTGAGCCAGCACCGCAAAGGTGCGTTTCCTGTCCCGCCCGGCTTTCGAGCGAACCAGCTGTCCTTTTTGCAGGTGCATCAGGGTTCCTCCCAGCCGATGGTGAGAATCTCCGGCCCGCCAGGCAGGATGGCGATGCTGTGCTCAAAGTGCGCAGCCAGCCCTCCGTCTGCCGTCACGACCGTCCATCCATCGGATAAGGTCTTCACGGAGTGGTGCTTCTGGTTGACCATGGGCTCGATGGCAATGGTCATGCCATTGACCAACCGGACACCGTGGCCCGCATGCCCGTAATTGGGCACCTCGGGGTCCTCGTGCAGTTCCTTGCCCACACCGTGGCCCACAAAGCTGCGCACCACAGAGAAGCCGTTCTCCTCCACGTAGGACTGCACCGCATGGCCAATGTCGCCCACACGGTTGCCTGCCACGGCCGCGGCAATGCCGCGGTGCAGGCTTTCCTTGGTCACATCCATCAGGCGCTGGGCTTCAATGTCTACCTTTCCGCAGGGGAAGGTGCAGGCATTGTCGCCGTTGAAGCCATTGATGGCGGCCCCGGTGTCGATGCTGACAATATCGCCCGGCCGGATCTGGCGGCTGTGGCTGGGAATTCCGTGAATCACCTCATCGTTGATGCTGATGCAGGCGGTTCCTGGGAAGCCGTACAACCCCTTGAAGTTGGGGCGCGCCCCATGCCGTTTGATATAGTCGTAGATGATTTTGTCCAAATCGGCGGTGGTCATGCCGGCCTCAATGGAGCGGCCGCCCAGTTTCAGCGCTTCCGCACTGATCTGGCAGGCACGACGCATCTTGGCCAGTTCCTGAGCATTCTTTAACTGGATCACGGTTACGCCTCCAGTGCCTTCAGGATCGCAGCGGTGGTACCTTCAATGGTGTCGCTGTCGATCACAGCAAGCTTGCCGCGCTGGCGGTAGAAATCAACCAGGGGCTCGGTCTGCTCATGGTAGACCTTCAGTCGATCCAGCACGGTGGCGGGTTCATCATCCTTGCGGACGATCAGACTGCCGCCGCAGCGGTCACAAACGCCAGGCTTGGCGCTGGGCTTGAAATCCACATGGTAGGAAGCGCCGCAAGCGCTGCATACCCGGCGGCCGCCCATCCGCTGAATGATTTTGTCGTCGGCCACTTCGATGTCCAGAACCTTGTCGATCTGAACACCCATCTCCTCGAGGGCTTCGGCCTGGGCAACCGTGCGGGGCATACCGTCCAGAATGAAGCCGTTCTTGCAGTCGTCTGCGGCCAAACGTTCCTTGATGATGCCGATGATCACCTGATCGGGCACCAGCGCGCCGGAGTCAATGTAGCTCTTGGCTTTGACGCCCATCTCGGTGCCTTCCTTGACGGCGGCCCGAATAATGTTGCCGGTGCTGATGGCGGGGATGCGAAGTTTATCGCAGATGATCTCCGCCTGCGTGCCTTTGCCGGCGCCGGGGGCGCCTAACAGAATCAGATTCATTGCATATTCCCCTTTCACATGAGTACTTGTTTCAGGGATTACTCAAGGAAGCCCTTGTGGTGACGCATGAGCATGTAGCTCTCCAGGCTGCGGCTGGTGTCCAGCGCAACGCCCACCACGATCAGCAGGCTGGTACCGCCCAGCTGAATGGACACACCCAGCAGATTGCCCAGCAGAATGGGAAGAATCGCGATCACGGCCAGGAACAGAGCGCCCACCAGGGTGATCTTGCCCAGCGCCTTGGTGATGAAATCACTGGTCGGCTTGCCGGGACGGATGCCGGGGATGGTACCGTTGTTCTGACGCAGATTGTTGGCGATCTCCACGGGGTTGTACTGAATGGCCACGTAGAAGTAGTTGAAGCCGATGATCAGCAGCAGGTAAATCACCGCGTAAACCACGCTGGTGTAGTTGAAGGTGTGGAAGAAGGCATACCAGAAGGGGTGCGTTGCCTGGTCCACATTCAGGAAGCCGCCGATCATGCTGGGAATACCGCACAGAGCGCTGGCAAAGATGACGGGCATCACGCCGCTCATGTTCACCTTAATGGGAATGAAGCTGGCCTGACCGCCGTACATCTTGCGGCCCACCACTCGCTTGGCGTACTGGACGGGGATGCGGCGCTCGGCGTTGGTCAGAACGACCACAAAGAGCACCGCAGCCAGAGCCAGAACCACCAGCAGAGGCAGGAACACATAGTACTGAGGCTTACCGGAAGCAGCCATGGTCAGCATACCGCGAACGGTGGTATACAGGCTGCTCCAGCGGGAGACGATGCCGGTGAAGATCAGCAGCGAAATGCCGTTGCCGATGCCCTTGGAATCGATCTGCTCACCCATCCAGGTGATCAGCTGAGAACCAGCGGTGAAGGTCAGGATAATGACCACGGCGCTGAACCAGTTCTCCCAGCCGGAAGTATAGTGCAGGGCGCCCATACGGCGCAGGATGAAGTAGTAACCGATGGACATCACAAATGCGATGCCCATAGCGGTGTAGTGGGTGATTCGGGTAATCTTACGGCGGCCCTCTTCGCCCTCCTTCGCCAGATTCTCCAGAGCCGGAATGGCCACCGTGAGAAGCTGGATGATGATGGAGGCGTTGATGTAGGGAGACACGCCCAGTGCGAACACTGCACACTGGCTCAGCGCGCCGCCGGACATCATATTCAGATAGCCCAGCATCTCAGTACCACTGAAGAAGGTGCTGAGAACAGCGGGATTGATGTAGGGAACCGTGATGGCGCAGCCCACGCGGAACAGCACCAGGATCAGCAGCGTGTACATCAGCCGCTTGCGAAGATCTTCGATCTTCCAGGCATTCCGAAAAGTCTCAAACACCTCAGATCACCTCGGCCTTTCCGCCTGCCTTTTCAATCTTTTCCTTGGCAGAGGCCGTGTAGGCAGCAGCCTTAACGGTGACAGCCTTGGTCACCTCGCCGTTGCCCAGAACTTTGATGCCGTCCAGCACCTTCTTGATGATGCCGGCATCCAGCAGAGCCTGGGCGTCGATGACGCTGCCAGCCTCAAACTTCTCCAGGTCGCTCACCTTCACGGTGACGTACTGGGTAGCAAAAATGTTGTTGAAGCCACGCTTGGGCAGACGACGCTGCAGGGGCATCTGGCCGCCTTCGAAACCGGCCTTCTTGGCGCCGGACCGGGCTTTCTGGCCCTTGTGGCCGTAGCCGGCAGTCTTGCCGTTGCCGCTGCCGTGGCCGCGGCCCTTGCGCTTCGCAGCGGTAGAGGAGCCCTCAACAGCCTTCAATTCATGCAGTTTCATGTGCTTGCACCTCCTTGCTGTTTACGCTTCGGTCACAGCGACCAGGTGGCTGATCTTAGCGATCTTGCCGCGGGTAGCTGCGTTGTCGGGCTGAATGGTGTTATCACCGATCTTCTTCAGGCCCAGGCTGTTCGCAGTAGCGATCTGGTTCGCGCTGCGGCCAGACAGGCTGCGAGTCAGCCGAATGGTCAGGTTCTTATCTGCCATGATACACACCCTCCTTAACCCAGAATCTCTTTGACATCCTTGCCACGCTTAGCCGCAACGGCCTCAGCGGTGGTCAGGCTGCACAGGCCCTGGAAAGTGGCGGTAACCACGTTGCAGGGGTTGTTGGAGCGCAGGCACTTGGTACGAATGTCCTTAATGCCAGCAGCTTCCAGAACGGCACGCACAGGGCCGCCGGCGATAACGCCGGTACCGGGGGCGGCGGGACGCATCAGAACGCGGCCGGCGCCGTAAGCACCCACGATCTCGTGGGGAATGGTGGTGCCCTTCAGGTTGATGTGGTGCATGTTCTTCTTGGCGGCTTCAATGCCCTTACGGATGGCCTCGGGGACCTCACCGGCCTTACCCAGGCCGAAACCAATGGTGCCCTTGCCGTCGCCGACCACGACCAGCGCGCTGAACTTCATCACGCGGCCGCCCTTAACGGTTTTGGAAACACGGTTGATCGAAACAACCTTTTCGATCATGCCGTCATCGGGTCTCTCGTTTCTCTGCATGGTGGTCTCCTCCTTACAGCTTCAGGCCGCCTTCACGGGCGCCCTCAGCCAAAGCTTTCACGCGGCCGTGATACACGAAGCCGCCGCGGTCGAACACCACATTGGTGATGCCCTTGGCCAGAGCCTTCTCCGCGATCTTCTTGCCGATCTGGTTCGCTGCCTCGATGTTGCCGCCGAAGCCCTCGAAATCCTTGTCCATGGTGGATGCGCTCACCAGCGTCACGCCGGCAACGTCATCAATGATCTGGGCATAGATGTGCTTGGAGGAGCGGAACACGTCCAGGCGGGGGCGCTCAGCGGTGCCGCTGATCTTGCCGCGAACGCGGCGATGACGACGCAGACGAGCCGCGTTCTTGTCAGCCTTATTAACCATAGTCTTTCACTCCTTAACTTATTTCTTGCCTTTGCCGGCCTTGCCCTCTTTGCGGATGATGTGCTCGCCCGCATAGCGGATGCCCTTGCCCTTGTAAGGCTCGGGAGGACGCTTCTCGCGGACTTCCGCCGCGAACTGGCCGACCTTCTGCTTGTCGATGCCCTTGATGATGATGGTGGTGGCATCGGGGACGTCGATCTTGATGTCCTCAGTCTCAGGAACGAAGACCTGATGGGAATAGCCCAGGTTCATCACCAGCTGAGTGCCCTGCTTGGCCACACGGTAGCCAACACCCTGCACTTCCAGCTTCTTCTCGAAGCCGTGCATAACACCTTCCACCATGTTGCTGATGTTGGTGCGGGTCAGGCCATGGAGGCTGCGCGCCTCCTTGTCGTCATTGGGACGGGTAACCAAAATCTCATTGCCCTCGACCTTCACGGTCATCAGAGGATGAAATTTGGAATTCAGGGTACCCTTGGGGCCCTTCACGGTCACGCTGTGCTCGATCTCATCGACCTTAACCTCAACGCCCGCGGGAATGACGATGGGTTTTCTTCCAATTCTCGACATTGTCTTTATGCCCCTTTCTTACCACACAAAGGCCAGCACTTCGCCGCCGACATGGGCAGCGCGGGCAGCCTTGTCGGTCATAACGCCCTTAGAGGTGGAGATGATCGCGGTGCCCAGGCCCTTCATGACCTTGGGCATATCCTCGCAGTTGGTGTAGATACGCAGGCCAGGCTTGGAAACGCGGCGCAGGCCGGCGATGACGGGAGCGCCATTCTCCTGGTACTTCAGGGTCAGCTTGATCATACCCTGCTTGTTGTCCTCAGTCACCTGCATACCCTTGATGTAGCCCTCGTCAACCAGAATCTGGCAGATGGCCTTCTTCAGGTTGGAAGCGGGGACCTCAACAGAAGGGTGTTTGGCAGTGCTGGCGTTGCGGATGCGGGTGAGCAGGTCCGCGATAGGATCGGTGATTTGCATGCCACTAACCTCCTTGATAGGTTCTTGTTTTGTCTGTTCGTACATTTGCCCGGACCGTTGAAAACGCCCCGGGCTTTATTTGTAAAACCGTTGGCGCTGAAGCGCCTTCAGTATTTACCAGCTGGCTTTCTTCACGCCGGGGATCTCGCCCTTATAGGCCAGCTCCCGGAAGCAGATACGGCAAACGCCGTACTTGCGCAGGTAAGCGTGGGGACGGCCGCAGATCTTGCAGCGGTTGTAGGCGCGGGTAGAGAACTTGGCCTCGCGCTGCTGCTTGATTTTCATAGAAGTCTTAGCCACAGTCAAACCCTCCCTTAGTTAGCGAACGGGGCGCCCAGGGCCTTCAGCAGCTCCTTGGCTTCCTCGTCGGTCTTAGCGGTGGTCACGAAGCAGATGTCCATGCCGCGAACCGCGTCGATCTTATCGTAGTCGATCTCAGGGAAGATCAGCTGCTCCTTGATGCCGCAAGCGTAGTTGCCGCGGCCGTCGAAGGAGTTGCCGTTGATGCCGCGGAAGTCACGCACACGAGGCAGGGCAACGCTGAAGAAGCGATCCACAAACTCGTACATACGCTCACCGCGCAGGGTGACCTTCGCGCCGATGGGCATGCCCTCGCGCAGCTTGAAGTTCGCAACGCTCTTCTTAGCGCGGCAAACCACAGCCTTCTGGCCGGTGATGGTGGCCAGGTCAGCCAGGATGGCATCCATGATCTTGGAGTTGTCCTTGACTTCGCCGCAGCCCACGTTGATAACGACCTTATCCAGCTTGGGAATCTGCATCACGCTCTTATAGCCGAACTTCTTGTACAGGGCGGGAGCGATTTCGCTGACGTACTTATCTTTCAAACGAGCCATTCGTTCTTACCCTCCCTTACAGTTCTGCGCCGCACTTCTTGCAGATGCGGACGTTCTTGCCTTCCTTGACGGTGTGGCCCACGCGGGTGGCCTTGCCGCACTTGGGGCAAACCGGCATGACCTTGCAGGCGTACATGGCGCCCTCGGCCTTCACGATGCCGCCCTGCTCGCCCTGACGGCGAGGCTTGACGTGCTTGGTGACCATGTTGTGACCTTCAACAATGACCTTACCCTCTTTGGGGCTGACAGCCAGGACCTTACCGGTCTGGCCCTTGTCTTTGCCGCTGATGATCATCACGGTGTCGCCGGTTTTAACATGAAGATTGTTCATTCTTAAAACCTCCTTACAGCGATTCCGGAGCCAGGCTCAGGATCTTGGTGAAGCCGGCCTCGCGCAGCTCGCGGGCCACGGGTCCAAAGATACGAGTGCCCTTGGGGCTCTTGTCGGCCATAACGATCACGGCCGCATTCTCGTCAAAGCGGATGTAGGAACCGTCGGCACGGCGCACGCCATGCTTGCTGCGAACGATAACGGCCTTCACCACATCGCCCTTCTTCACGGAGCCACCGGGAGCAGCCTTCTTGACAGAAGCCACCACGATGTCGCCGATGTTGGCATATCTCTTGCGGGAACCGCCCAGCACACGAATGCACATCAACTCTTTGGCACCGGTGTTGTCGGCCACTTTGAGATAAGTTTGCATCTGAACCATATGTCAGATCCTCCTTTCAAAGTAACAGGCTTATTTCGCCTTCTCGATGATTTTGACCAGGCGCCAGTTCTTGTCCTTGGACAAGGGGCGGGTCTCCATGATCATGACACGGTCGCCGATGCGGCACTCGTTGTTTTCATCATGGGCCTTAAACTTCACGGTGCGCTTCAGGATCTTCTTGTACAGAGGGTGCTGCACGTTGTCCTTCACGGCAACGACGATGGTCTTATCCATCTTGTCGGACACAACGGTGCCCACGCGGGTCTTTCTCAAATTGCGTTCCATCGTTTAACCTCCCTCTCAGTTTTTTTCAGCCAAGATGGTCATCACGCGGGCGATGTCCTTCTTGACGGCCTCGATACGGCCGGGGTTGTCCAGCTGGTTGATGGCATGCTGAAAGCGCAGGTTGAACAGCTCTTCCTTCAGCTCGCCCAGCTTCTTGTTCAGCTCGACAGCATTGAGTTCACGCAGCTCGGCAGCTTTCATTCGGCTTCAACCTCCTTCACGGCTTCTTCGCGGGTCACAAACTTGCACTTGCAGGGCAGCTTGTGCATGGCCAGGCGCAGGGCCTCGCGGGCGGTCTCTTCGTCCACATCGGCCAGCTCGAACAGGATGCGGCCGGGCTTAACCACGGCCACCCAGTACTCGGGGCTGCCTTTACCGGAACCCATGCGGGTCTCGGCGGGCTTCTCGGTGACGGGCTTGTCAGGGAAGATCTTGATCCAGACCTTGCCGCCACGCTTGATATAACGAGTCATGGCCACACGGGCGGCCTCAATCTGACGGGAGGTGATCCAGCAGGGCTCAAGGGCCTGCAGGCCGTACTGGCCCTGGTTGACCACATTGCCGCGCATGGCCTTACCGGTCATGCGGCCACGCTGAACGCGGCGGTATTTCACACGCTTAGGCAGTAACATTACTTATTGCCTCCTTCCTTGCGGGCGGCGGGCTTGGCGCCCTTCAGCACCTCGCCCTTGTAGATCCACACCTTCACGCCGATGCGGCCGTAGGTGGTGGCGGCTTCCGCGAAGCCGTAGTCGATGTCAGCGCGCAGAGTCTGCAGGGGAATGGTACCCTCATGATACTGCTCAGTGCGGGCGATGTCCGCGCCGGCCAGACGGCCGGAGCACTGGATCTTAACACCCTTGGCACCACGCTGCATAGCGCGGCCGATGCACTGCTTCATGGCACGGCGGAACGCGATGCGGCGCTCCAGCTGGCCGGCAACGTTCTCAGCAACCAGCTGAGCGTTGGTGTCGATGTTGCGAACCTCAACGATGTTCACGTTGGTGGTCTTGCCGACCATCTTCTCGATCTGCTGACGCAGCTTCTCGATCTCAGCACCCTTCTGGCCGATGACCATGCCGGGCTTTGCGCAGTAGATGTTCACGCGCAGACGGGGAGAACCGTCCTTCGCATCAACGCTGCGCTCGATCTCGATCTTGGGCACGCCGGCAGCGTACAGCTGCTTCTTCAGGGTGCGGCGGATCTTGTAATCCTCGACCAGGGTGTCGCCGAATTCCTTCTTGGAAGTAAACCAGCGGCTGTCCCAATCCTTGATAACGCCCACGCGAATGCCGTGGGGATTGACTTTCTGGCCCATTGTTTACCTCCTTACTCTTTCTCTTTCAGAACAACGGTGATGTGGCTGGTCCGCTTCAGGATGCGGTACGCACGGCCCTGAGCGCGAGGCATAATGCGCTTCAGGATGGGGCCGGGAGTGACGAAGCACTCAGCGACATACAGATTGTTCTTGTCCATGTTGTGGTTGTTTTCCGCATTGGCGGCAGCAGACTTCACCAGCTTCAGAAGGGGCTCACAAGCGGCCTTCGGGGTGTACTGCAGAATCGCCAGCGCCTTGTCCACAGGCTGGTTGCGGATCAGATCCAGAACAACCGAAACCTTGCGGGGGCTGATGCGGGCGTAGCGAAGAATAGCCCGAGCTTCCATGTTGTGTTCCTCCTTCATTACTTGGTGGTCTTAGCGCCCGCATGACCCTTGAAGGTGCGGGTGGGGACGAATTCGCCCAGCTTATGGCCGACCATATCCTCGGTGACGTACACAGGCACATGCTTGCGGCCGTCATGCACGGCGAAGGTGTGGCCCACGAACTCGGGGAAGATGGTGGAGGAGCGGCTCCAGGTCTTCAGCACGCGCTTTTCGCCGTTGGCGTTCATTTCCTGCACGCGCTTCAGCAGGACAGGCAGGACGTAAGGTCCCTTTTTGATGCTTCTACCCATGATTCATAACCTCCCTTAACCGTTGGCGCGCTTGACAATGAACTTGTCAGAGCGGTTGTGATGCTTGCGGGTCTTGTAACCCATAGCAGGCTTGCCCCAGGGAGTGACAGGGCCGGGACGGCCGACCGGAGCGCGGCCCTCGCCGCCGCCGTGGGGATGGTCGCAGGGGTTCATGACAGAACCACGGTTGGCGGGACGCCAGCCCATGTGACGCTTACGACCGGCCTTGCCGATGTTCACGTTCTCATGGTCGATGTTGCCCACCTGGCCGACGGTAGCAATGCAGTTCAGGGGAATGTTGCGCATCTCGCCGGAAGGCAGACGCACCAGAGCATAACCATTCTCCTTAGCCATCAGCTGAGCCTGGTTGCCGGCGGAGCGAACCAGCTGGCCGCCCTTACCGGGGTACAGCTCCACATTGTGGATGATGGTACCGACGGGGATGTTGGCGAAAGGCAGAGCGTTGCCGGGCTTGATGTCGGCGTTGGGGCCGGCCATCACGGTGTCACCCACCTTCAGGCCCTCGGGAGCCAGGATGTAGCTCTTCACGCCGTCCTCATACTGAATCAGGGCGATGTGAGCGCTGCGGTTGGGATCGTACTCCAGGGTCAGGACCTTAGCGGGAACGTCGAACTTGTTCCGCTTGAAGTCGATGACGCGGTACTTGGTGCGGTTGCCGCCGCCATGATGACGAACGGTGATGCGGCCGGTGTTGTTGCGGCCAGCGCACTTCTTCATAGGCTCAAGCAGGCTGCGCTCGGGCGCGACCTTGCTCAGCACGCTGTAATCGGTAACAGTCATGCCGCGGCGGCCCGGAGTAGTCGGCTTATACTTTTTGATAGCCATTGCTGATCTCCTTTTTGATCTTATGAATTGTTGTCGGGGTCATATCCCCATAACTGAGCCCTCGGCGGGCTCACAAGGCTTACACCATGGACTCGAAGAAGTCGATGCCCTTGGAATCCTGCTTCAGGGTCACGATGGCCTTCTTATACTTAGCAGTATAACCGGCATGCATGCCCTGGCGGCGATAACGGCCGCGCACGTTGATGGTGTTGACCTTCTCAACCTTCACGCCGAACAGAGTCTCGACAGCCTGAGCGATCTCGACCTTGCCGGCATCGGTAGCAACCTTGAAGGTGTACTTCTTGCTGGCGATACCCTGCATAGAGTTCTCGGTAATGACAGGGGCCAGGATGATGTCTTGTGCAGCTTTCATTAGCCCAGAACCTCCTCCAGTTTCTTCGCGCCGGCCACGCTGATGACCAGCTTCTCGGCGTTGACCACATCATAGGTGTTCACGCTGGTGGCAACGGTGGTCTTCACGCCGGGGATGTTGGCGGCGCTCTTCACGAACATGGTGTTGACCACGTCGGAAACGACCAGGTTCTTCTTGCCGGCGCCCACAGCCTGCAGCAGGCTGACGACGTTCTTGGTCTTGTACTCGCTGGCAGCCAGCTCGTCAACCACGATCATGTTGCCGTTCAGGGCCTTGTCAGACAGGGCGCTCAGAATGGCCAGACGCTTGACCTTCTTGTTGATGCGGTAGCTGTAGTCGCGGGGCTTGGGGCCCAGGGCAACGCCGCCGTGAGTCCACTGAGGAGCACGGATAGAACCCTGACGGGCATGACCGGTGCCCTTCTGACGCCAGGGCTTACGACCGCCGCCGGAAACCTCGCTGCGGGTCTTGGTGCTCTGGGTGCCCTGGCGCTGGTTGGCCAGGAAGTTGACGACCGCGATGTGCACGGCCTTCTCGTTCGGGGTGATGCCGAACACGGCGTCGGAAAGCTCCACAGTGGAAACCTTCTGGCCGTCCTTGTTCAAAACGTCAAAATTTGCCATTGTGCTTTCCTCCTTTACGCCTTCACGCTGTCGTGGATGGTGACCACGGCACCCTTGGGGCCGGGCACAGCGCCCTTGACGGCGATCAGATTATTTTCCACGTCCACCTTAACAACGGTCAGGTTCTGGACGGTGACCCGCTCCGCACCCATGTGGCCGGGCAGCTTCTTGCCCTTGAACACGCGGGAAGGAGTGGAGCAGGAGCCCATGGAGCCGGCATGGCGGGCCACAGGGCCGGTGCCGTGGCTCTCGCGCAGGCGATGGCCGTTCCAGCGCTTAATGGTGCCCTGGTAGCCCTTGCCCTTGCTGACGCCCACGACGTCGATCTTGTCGCCAGCGGCGAACACGTCAGCCTTCAGGATGTCGCCAACGTTCATGGCGCTGATGTCGGCCAGACGGAACTCGCGCAGGGTCTTCTTGGGGGCCACGTCGGCCTTATCGAAGTGGCCCTTGGCGGCCTTGTTCACCTTCTTGGCGGAAACTTCGCCGTAGCCCAGCTGCACAGCCTGGTAGCCGTCGCTCTCCACGGTCTTCTTCTGCACCACGGTGCAGGGGCCGGCTTCGATCACGGTGACGGGAACGACCCGACCGCTCTCGTCGAACAGCTGAGTCATGCCCAGCTTCTTGCCGATGATACCTTTGATCATGTTTGCAAATCCTCCTGTTAAAGGTTATTGGTTGACACTGGGTTTCGGTGCCAACATGACCTCTCCGCCTTGTGCGGATCGATCTCGTTGCTGCTTCGCTGCCATGCCGGCAGTTGGCGGCGCTATGGGCCTCCCTTACCGGCCCGTCATGGTTGCTTTACAGCTTGATCTCGATGTCCACACCAGCGGGGAGCTGCAGGCTCGTGAGAGCCTCAACCGTCTTCTGAGACGGCTTCAGAACGTCGATCAGACGCTTATGGGTGCGGTTCTCAAACTGCTCACGGCTGTCCTTATACTTATGAACAGCGCGCAGGATGGTCACCACTTCCTTGTCGGTGGGCAGGGGAATGGGGCCGGACACGCGAGCGCCGGTGCGCTTAGCGGTCTCCACGATTCTCTCTGCAGCGGCATCCACCAGCTGGTGGTCATAGCTCTGTAAACGGATTCTGATTTTCTCTTTGACTGCCATTGCTTTCGCCTCCTTGTGTTTTTGCCCTAGGCGAGCCGATAAACAACTGTTACACCGCTCCGGGTGTTCAACTTCTTCGCATGAGAAAAGCCGGTGAACCGCATGGCGCAGTTCCCCCGGACAGAACTATGGCAAAGTATGTTGGAAATTGGTTCGCAGGAGTAACTTTGCGAACATATCCCTTTGCGCTCAGTCATTCTTTCGCCCGGTTCTAGATCGGACATACTCCGCGGAAAAACCCGTACACGGTACGGCAACCTCCCGCATCATCGCATATCGTGGCCTGCATGGTGACTTGCCACGCAAGCCTTTTGCAGCCGAGGATTATGATAGCACACTATGCCGTGTGTTGCAAGTGTTTTTTGCAAAAAAATCGAATTTTTTTTGCGGTTTCTTTTTCTTTGCAATTTGGTTCCCCGGATATAGAGAATCTGGGCAAATTTTCCCGTTTTTATACGCTTCGGGGCGGCTTTTCCACGTTTTTTGTGGAAAAGCCGCCCCGGTCTGTGCATCCCCGGCTGAACGGGGTTTATTTTTTCTTCAGCGCCAGCTTTTCGGGCAGCGCAGGGTCCGGCGTGATGTAGGCCGTCTCATACTTTTCGTACAGCACCATGCCCGGCTTCAGGTCGCCGGTCTTGCGGATGTTCCGCACCTCGGTGTAGTCCACCGCCACCTTTACGCCCTTGGCCTGGCTGGAATGCAGCACCGCCAGCTGAGCGGCCTCTTCCTTGGTGGCATCGGGGATGTCCCGCCCCTCGCTCATCACCACGGTGTGGCTGCCGGGCGCATTCTTGGTGTGGAACCACAGGTCCTTGCCGCGGGCGGTGTGCAGAGTGAGCTTTTCGTTCTGTAGGTTGTTGCGGCCCACCAGAATCAAAAAGCCGTCGGAGGATTCATAGCGGTAAAAATCCGCTGGCTTCTGCTTTTTGTCCCGCACCTTATAGTATTTCAGGTAGCCCTGGCTCTTCAGCTCCGCCCGGATCTCCCCCAGGGCCTGTTCGCCGGGGGCTGCCTCCACCTCATACAGCACGGTTTCCAGATAGGCAATCTCCTGCTCCCCCTCCGCCAGAAGCTTCACCAGCATCTTGGCCGCCGTCTGCTTCTTCTTATAATCCCGGAAGTACTTCTGGGCGTTGGCGCTGGGCGAAAGACGCACATCCAGCGGAATGGTCACGTCCTTGCCATCGTAGTAGTTGTTCACGTTCACGCTCCGCGCGCCCTTCTGGATGGCCCACAGATTTGCCTGAAGCAGCTCGCCGTAAATCCGCAGCCGGTCAGAGCTTTCGCTCTGGGCCAGCTCTTCTTTCCGGGTGGCCTGCTTGCGGATGGCCCGGTCCAGCATATTTTTGACCGACTTGTGCAGGTCCTTGCTCTTCTGGCGCAGCCGCTCGACCCGGTCCTTGTCCGAGTAATAACCCTCCAGCAGGTCGCTGTAGGTGGGGTACACCACCAACTTGCAGGCGCTGCCGTACTGGGTGGGCCGCAGGAAGGTGAACTCCACGGGCTTGCCCTCGGCGGTGAACACCGCCACCGGCTTGCCGCCCGCCGCGTATTCTTCCCGGATGCCCTCAATGGCCCCTGCCAGGGCCGCCCGCTGGGCTTCCGTCAGCTGGTCTGCCTGAAGGCTCGTCTCGCCCAGCGCTCGGAAGGCCGCCTCCCGGCACACAATGGGGCCAACGCCGCCGCAGCTGCGGATGAGGGCGTCGGCCACCGGCAGATCCTTCCGGCAAGCCGCCGTCACCAGGCCGATGGCGCTGCCCTCGAAGAAGTCCGGCTTGTTGGGTTTGGGCGGCAGCGTATAGGGCAGGCCGGGCAGCAGCTGGCGCACCTCACTGTCCTCAAAGTCCACACGCTTCAGCGCATCGATGATCTTCTCGCCCTGGAACAGCACCAGGTTAGAGTAGCGGCCCATCAGTTCGGCGGCCAGCGTGTTTTTCACCAGATCGCCCATCTCGTTCACGCACTGGAAGTCAAAGAACACAATGCGGTCGCCCTTCTCCGCCCGCACATCCAGCAGGCGGCCGCCCGCCAGATGCTTGCGCAGCAGCATACAGAAGCTGGGCGGAACAGCGGGGTTTTCAAAGCTCTCGCCCGTAAAGCAAACCCGCGCGGACCCGCTGCGGGCCGACAGCAGCAGCCGGAACGTCTGGGTGCGGCTGCGCAGGGTAATGAGCACCTCATCCCGGGTAGGTTCAAAGATCTTATCAATTCTGGAATCGGTCAGGGCCTCTTTCAGTTCCTGAGCCGCCAGTGCCAGGGTTGCCGCGTCCAATGCCATGGGGTTCACCTCCGTTTGCTGTCCATCGTTGTGATGTGCCGTATGCGGCACCGTGTGTGATGCTGCAATGCTTCATTCAGAGGCTTCCATTTGCAAAAGCCTCAATTGGCTCGCTGCCCCCGCGCCTCGAAACCGGATTCATTGCCGATTGAGTTCCCGGCCGCGCCCGGTGCATCCAGCGCGGCCGAAGGAAAGATTCAGCAGAGGGGATTTTCATGCTGTGTCTGCACTTGTTTCCACTCTCCGCTCCCGCTCTTCACCCCTGTTCGGCGTCCCTTATAATACATATTATAATAGGGGCACAGAAAGCCACCAGTTCGGGGCGGAACCGCCGTTCGCTGCGCGTCCGCCCCAGGCGTGGACAGAATGGGGCGCCTTTTCCCTTCCGACGCATTCAACGCCCGGGAACGTGTTTCACAGGCTTCTCCGCCCGGGCGCACCGCTCACACCGCTTCAGAGATACTCGAAGGGGTCCGTGTTGGCCTCGCTGCGCACGACCTTCACATCCGGGAAGGCCTCCTGCAGGCGGCAGGCGATCTCTGCCGCAATGGGCCACTCGGTACCGTAATGCCCAGCCGCCAGCAGGCTGAAGCCCGCCTCCTTGGCATCCAGCGCCTCGTGGTGGCTCACCTCGCCGGTGAGCAGGGCGTCCGCGCCCTCTGCCTTAGCCTGCCGCCACATATCCCCGGCTGCGCCGCCCACAACGGCCAGACGGCGGATGGGCTTGCCGCCGTCCGCCCATTTCACATGGACGCCCAGCGCCTCGGCCGCCGCTTCCGCCAGGCCGCGGGCAGTGGTGGTGGCGGGCAGCGTGCCCACGCGCCCAAGCCCCGCAAAGGGGTCCACCCCCACCAGCCCCATAGTGCGGGCCAGCAGGTCATTCACGCCGCCCTGGGCCGCGTCCAGATTGGTGTGCATGCAGATGGCCGAAATGCCCCGCTGGGCCAGCCGGAACGCCAGATCCTGGGGGCCCAGCTGTTTCAGCGGATGAAAAATCACCGGGTGATGGCACACGATCAAGCCGCAGCCCTCCTCGGCTGCCTCCCGAATGACCGGGCCGGTCACCTCCAGCGCCGTGAGGATTCCCGCCACCGGCGCGCCGCAGTCCACCAGCAGGCCCGGATTGTCCCAGCTCTCGGCCAGGTCCTGAGGGGCCCACTGCTCCATAAAGGCCAACACCTGGCCCACAGATACAGGTTTCATGGTCAAGCTCCTTTTCAAGGCATCGGCGGCAGAACGTTCGGCCTTCTGCCGCCAGCAAAAAGCCGGGGCCGCGTTCAGGGCCGCCCCGGCCCAATTTTCATACTTCAGAGGATTGTGCTGTGTCCTCCAGCATTCCTTCCAGCCGGGCCAGCAGCGCATCAATGGGCTGCCGTTCCTCCGGCGGGGCACCCAGCCGGTACTTCTGCAGCTTGGGAAGCTGCTGACGCAGGTAGGCCCGCCAGCCTTCAAGCCCCTTCGTGAGGCCCAGCAGGCAGAACTGCCCCTCCGGTTCAAAGGGCCGGCCGCGGTATTCCGCCGCCATCACCGCATAAAAGCGCCGCCCCACCTGGGCCAGCCGCTCTTCGCGCAGGGCAAACCCATTCCGGCACAGCCAGCGCCGCAGAATTGAATGCTTTGTGGCCGGCACCAGCACCAGGCGAACGGCCGGGTCCCGCAGCCAGGGGGCTGCCGCAATGATGTCGCAGATGGTCTCCGCGCCCATTCCGGCAATCACCACATCCTGCACCTCGCCGGGGGCAAGCACGCTCAGCCCGTCGCCCAGGCGCAGGCTGACCTTGTTCATCAGGCCGGCCTTCGTGAGGTTTTTCTCCGCCACCGAGAGCGGCCCGCTGCGCAGATCCGCCGCCACCACGAAAGGGCAGCGCCCGCTGCCCACCAGGGCCGCCGTCAGCAGGCCATGGTCACATCCGATGTCGGCCGCGCGGTGGCCGGGGCGCACCAGGGCCGCCGCCGCCGCCAGGCGGGCATCCAGCACAGGGCTCAATTGCCGAAGTGGGCGTTCAGCTTCTCCACCAGATCGTCCACGTCGGTGCCGTGCACATCACAGGCCTGCTCCAGAGTTTCCCCGCGAGAAGCCGGGCAGCCCAGGCAGTGCATGCCGATCTCCAGGAAGTAGGGCGCGGTGTCCTTGTCCGCCTTCAGAATCTCGTCGATGATGGTATCTTTGGTCACAACCATGGTTGTTTCCTCCTATTGTTCAAAAATGAAATGATTGGGCCCTGTTTTCGCGGCCGCCGGGCGGCCCAGGCCGGGGCAGGCCTGTTTCCCACACAGCGGCAGCGGGTTTGCCCACTGCCGCTTTTTTATCATACTCAGAATGCCGCTTTTTTGCAAGAGCCTTTCCGATTTTATCTTGCTGCAAACAGCGCCATGGTCTGCAAAGCAGCCAACCCGCACAGCGCCGCCTGTGCCAGTGCAAGGGGGCGCGTCAAGTCCCAGCCCAGGCACAGCCAACGGTTTTCGCCCCACAGCAGCAGCGCCAACGGCAGCACCGGCAGGAAATACCGCCCCTGCAAGCCAAACAGAATGGTATAATTCACCGGCGTCCAGGTCAGGCAGGCCAGCACCAGCAGGCCGCACACCCCCAACAGCACCAGCGCAGGCACCAGACGGGTGCCGCGCTCCAGCCTGGCCGGGGCGCCCACCGGGCGGCAGGCGGCCAGCAGCGTGGTGAACAGCAGCCCGATGGTGATGGCCCAGCTCAGCTCGGCCCCATACACAATGGGCTCACCGGGGCAGGCCCCCATCATCTCCTGAAGCAGCTGGGGCAGTTTGGCGCACAGGGTGCCAACCAGCAGCTTGGCCAGGGCCGGCAGATGCCGCAGGGTGTACCCCACCGACCAGGTGTAGCTGGAATCGCCATTGGGCTGCATCCCCTCTGCCAGCTGCTCCGGGGTCAGGTCGCCGCCCAGGTGAAGCGCCTTCAGCGCCGCAAAGGCAGCCGCGGCCAGAAGCAGAACCGCCCCTGCGGCCAGCGCGCGGCGGGTGCGGGCCGGGCGGCTCTTCCACCAGTTCCAGGCCGGGCGGGCCGCCAAAAGCAACAGAATGACCGCCGCCGCCAGCCCAAATACAGCGATCTCATTTACATCGCGCAGAATGTAGCGTACATATTCCAGATTGTATACACCCCAACCGGCCAGTGCCGCCGCGGCCGCCCCCAGTTTCAGGCCCGGCTCGGCCCAGCGGGGCAGCCCGGCAAAGCGCCGGGCGGGTACCAGCAGCACCAGCCCCACCAGCAGCACATACACGGCCTTGGCCGGGCCAAGGGCCGCCGCCAGCACCAGCAGCGGCACGGCTTCCGCCGGGCGCACCGGGCCATCGGCCCACACCATGCCCAGGCAGTGAGCGGCGAAGGCAAAGGCTAGCCCCAGCACCAGCGCATCCGGTGAAAAGCTGGCAGCCTGCTGCAGGCAGCCAGGCAGCAGCCCCACCGCCAACAGAATGCTCCGGCCCCGCCGGGTGCGGCCCAGGGCAAAGGCGGTCAGCGCCAGATACGCCGCCAGGTTGCACAGCCGCCCCGCAAGGATCAGGCCGGTAAAGCCAAGCCCCAGCAGCCGCGCCAGCAGCACCCCTAGCGTCTGGGGCAGATACAGCAGCTGCACCATGCTGCTCGGGCTGCGCACCTCCACGGCGTGAAGCAGGTCGCGGGCGCAGCCGTGCTCGGTCAGGGTGGAGAACACCCGATGGTACACAAAGGCGTCCGCCGGACCGGTCTCAGCCGTTACATACGGCTCGTCGCAGTCCCGCACCCACAGGCCGCCCTCATCGTCGTAATCCGGCTGGCCCATCAGGCGGCTGGCGGCAGCATAGCTGCCCGCAAAGTGGACGTATTCATCCGGGCCGCCCAGCGGCGGCGTGGCCAGCGCAAATGCGATTCCAAGCGCGGCCCCGGCCAGGCAGAACGCCGCCCGCAGGTGGGGCGTCTTGCCCCACCACAGCAGCGCCGCCGCCCCCACAATGCCCAGGGTGCACAGCAGGCCAATCAGCAAAAAGCCTTTGCTGGGCCAATGGCCGGTGTAATCCGTCATGTATTGAAGGGCGGCGGTGGCGTCCAGCGCCTGCCCATCCGCCTGGGCAAGGGCAAAGCCCTCCACCGCCCTCTGGCTGCAATGCAGGCCCACCCGGTCCTCCTCGGTGAGGGGCGCAACGCTCATGTGCAGCGTGTAGGCTCCGTCCTCCGGGGCGGTGTAGGGCTGATCAAACACCAGCCCGTAAAATGTATTGTCCAGCAGTTCGGTCAGGCTGCAGGCGGCGGTGGCCACCGGCTGGCCCGCGCCGTCCAGCAGCTGCGCGGTAAGCTGCCCCTGCGCCACCCGCTCGTAGGTGGCAAACAGCAGGCGCACCCCGTACAGCGGCTCCCCTGCCTTCAGCTGCAGGGTCTGGTCCAGCCCGGCCTCCGGGTCCGCCGGGGCCAGCACCTGGCTGTATTCATCGTTTACAATGCGGTACTCCGCCCGGTCATCGGCGGCGGCGCGCACCTGCGTGTACCCCCAGCCCACCGCCAAAAGGCAGGCCAGAAGCAGCGCCGCCAGGCCCGCGAGCTTCTTGATGTTCCCGTGCAGAACGGCCATCGCAAAGCCCCCTTTCGTTTTATTTCCGTTCGTTGTTCGGCGATTCGATTCCGCCGCTTTTTGTGTAGAATCGCTTTATTATACAGCAAACAGGGGTGGAATACAAGCCAGCCTGCCCCGCTGCTCGTTCGGTGCCGGCCGCCGCCGCAGGGCGCACAAAAAGCCCCGGCGGGGCAGCACAACGGGCCGCCCGCCGGGGCAACGATCAAAGCCGGATGTTCCGGGTGTGTGTTTGCAGATCACACGGATTCAGCAGGCGCGCTTAGTAATTCTGAGCGCGCAGCACAAAGTAGCCCTGGGGATGATCGCACACGGGGCACTTCTCGGGGGCGTGGGTGCCCACATGGATGTGGCCGCAGTTGGTGCAGATCCACACCTGCTCGGTCTGGCGGGCAAACACGGTGCCGTTCTTAATGCTCTCGGCCAGCTTGTGGTAGCGCTCCTCATGCTCCTTCTCAATGGCCCCCACGTGCTCAAACAGATAGGCGATGTGGTCAAAGCCTTCCTCCCGGGCGGTGGCGGCAAACTGCGCGTACATATCGGTCCACTCGTAGTTTTCACCGGCGGCGGCATCGGCCAGGTTGGTCAGGGTGTCGGGCATCCCATCGTGCAGGAGCTTAAACCAGATCTTGGCGTGCTCCTTTTCGTTGCCAGCCGTCTCGGTAAACAGGGCGGAAATCTGGTTGTAGCCCTCCTTCTTCGCCTTGGAGGCATAGTAGCCATATTTGGTGTAGGCCTGGCTCTCGCCCGCAAACGCGGTGAGCAGATTGGCTTCGGTCTTGCTGCCTTTCAGTTCCATGGTACAGTTCTCCTTTTCGATGTGGGTTGTTAAAGTGGTTTCGGGCCGTTTTTCAGGATGGGCAAACGGTCCTTCAGTTAAACAGGAATAATTCTTATTTATAATATAACCACGAATCTCCAAATTGTCAATCCGCCAACATGCCGAATCTTTCTTTTCGTTTTTGGTGAATTGTCCCCCAGCAAAACTCTCCCCCGGCCCTGCAACGCAAAAAAGCACCGGAACCGCGGCCCGCTTGGGGCACGCCGTTCCGGCGCCGTGCATTTGTTTTTGCAAACGGTCAATAACTGCGGGTGAGCGGCAGCGCCAGAGCCGGCACCGCCCAGGCCAGCTGGTACAGCACCGCCGCCGGCAGGGCCAGGCTTGCCAGCCCGCCGCTGAAGCTGAGCACCAGGGCCACCAGTGCGCTCACCGCCACCGAGACCGCCATCACCAGGTTGGCGCTCTTCTCAGCCGAAACCGCGCAGGCCGCCGCGTGCAGGCCGCCCACATAGCTGGCCAGGCTGCCCAGATGCACCATGCAGCCCTCACTCTCCGGCAGATAACCGGTGGCCGTGGCCAGCTGGTTGGTCTCGTTCTCCGTCAGTACCTTCACGCTGCCGGGCCGCAGGCGGTATGCCTGTTCGATCAGGTCGCCGGTCAGCGAGAAGTCATCGGTGCGAACCAGCAGCGACAGGCCGCTCTTCTGCAGCGTGTGCAGCGAAGCCGCGATCTCCCGGCTGCCCTGATAGCCCACCACAAACATACCGAACAGCTTGCCGCTTACAGCCAGATACACCGGCTGAAGGCGGCCATGGGTGTACCGCTCCTCCCAGTCACGGGAGGGAATGCCCACCTGATGGGCCGTCATCATCGCCCGGCCGCCGATCACAATGCGGTGGCCGTCCACCCAGGCGGTAAAGCCCCGGCCCTGCTCGCAGGTGAGGCTTTCCACCTTATAAAGGATCTCGGTGCGGTTCTGGATGATCTCCAAGAACAGATCCCGCAGGGTATCGCACCCGGCAATGAGCACCGAGGCCGCATAGAGGATGGCCAGATCAATGCGCTCTTTCTCGAAGGTTTTCAGGCCGTGCAGGGTCACACAGCCGGTGGGGAACAGGTCATGCCCCTCGGTAACGATGGTGTTCACCTTGCCCAGCTCTTCCATGCTGGACCAGCCGGGCACCACGGCTCCCACGCGGGAAGCAGCCCGCTGCTGCATCCAGCCGGTCATGCCGGCAATCAGCGTGGCACACAGCGGCGCCCCCATGCACAGGGTGCCGGCCAGCGCCCCGGCGGCCACCAGCACGCCCTTGCCCCGTGCCAGGGCAACCACCGCGGTGACAACGGCCACGCCGCCCAGCCCCCAGGCCAAATGCTGGGCCAGACGGTCGCCCGCCCGGCGGGAGCCGCTGCGCTTCAAAAAGTCCTTCACCAGCGCGGTGGGGCGGCTCACCAGCAGGCAGGGTTCCTCTTCGCCCAGGCCGCTGGCCAGCAGATTGGTCAGGTCACGGTTTTGCAGTCGATACGCCGCCGAGTGCTCTACCCCGGCGCTCACCAGATCAAAATTCCGGGCCACGCTCTCGCCCATCACCCGGTGCCCGGCCAGCGTACAGGCCAGGGCCAGCACCGCCAGCGGCGCAAACAGGGTCATGCGCTCCGGCTCATAACTCTCCAACATCAAAAAGCAGAGCAGCAGCTGAAGCACCGCCCCTGCCGCCGCCAGGGCGGCCAGGCTGTCCCGGCTGGGGGCGGCCTTGGCCAGGCCCTTCAGCCCATTTTTCAGCACCGGCAGTGCCAGCAGACAGCCGGCCGCAAGCAGCGTCAGCTCCACCCCCAAAAAGGCCCCCGGTGCAATGGCCGGGTCCAGGGCAGAAAGCGGCGCGATCACGCCCGTGGCCGTCACGCCCAGATAGAGCATCACCGCCGCGATCAGGGCGCACAGGGCGCTGGTCAGGGTCAGGCGGGCGTTCTGCTTGGCCAGCACTTCGCTGACGGCCGGGGCATCCTGTAAGGCGTTGTACTCCAGGGCCGGGGCCTCTTCCGCCTCCGGCTCCGGTTCCTCAAAGGGGGCCTCGCCCGGCTCTTCCCGGCCGAACAGCCGAAGCAGCGGGTTCCTGTTGGGCTTCGGTTCTTCCTCCCCGTCCAAGCGGCGGGTGGGCTCATCCGGGCCGTCCGTCTCCTCGGCCGTGGGCAAGGGCAGCTCGCCGGTCTGCTCCGCAAAGGCGTTCAGCTGAATGGTGTCGCCGCCCGGCTCCTCCTCGACCGTCTGCCCGTCCAGGTCCAGGGCAACCTCGCCCGTGGGGGCCTGATTTTCCGGCTCTTTATTTTTCTTTTTGCGGCTCAAAAAGCCGCTCACCGTCCACTGCGGTTCTTCCTGCTCCATCACCGGGGTGGTGAAGAAGGTGGTGAACTCATCGGTGATCTCGGCGCCGGTGGAAAACTCGCCCTGGTCGTCCTCCTCCAGCAGCACCTCACCGGTGGGCAGCTCGTCCTGCTTTGCCGGGTTTTCCGGCTCGGCCGGTTTCGGCTGTTCCGCCTGTTCCTGCACCGGCGGCTCGGGCGGCTGCGGCGCTTCGTCGGCGGCCGGGGCCGTCGGCGGCTGGGGTTCTGCCGGGAACTGCGGTTCTGCCGCGGGTTTCTCGGCGGGCGGGGCCAGCCGCTCCACCGGGCGGCGGGGTTCCCGTCCCAGGCTGGCCAGAATGTCGTCCACCTGGCTCTCGTCCTGGGCGGGGGCCTCTTCCTGACGGCGGCGCAGCCCCTCGATGATGGCGTCCACCGAGCTGGAATATTTGTTCTGGGACATTGCTTTCTCCTTCATGACCGCATCCTGCTTGATAAAACGGCCGCGGCCAGCCTCAGTATGGGCCGACCCGGCGGAATCATTCATGCAGGGTCACTGCCCGCTGCGCTGGCGGCTGATCTCATACAGAATGATGCCCGCCGCCACCGAGACGTTGAAGCTGTCCACTCCGGTGCCCTGGGCAGCCATATCCAACCGCACCACGCCGTCGCACAGGCGCTTGACCAGCGGGCTGACGCCCTTGCCCTCCGAGCCCATCACCAGCGCAATGGGGCCGGTCAGGTTGTTTTTGTGCAGGGAAACGCCGTCCATGTCCGCGCAATAGACAAACACGTTCTGCTCTTTCAAGCGGCGGATGGCCTCGCCGATGTTGGCCACGCGGGCCACCGGCAGGCGGGTGGCGGCCCCGGCGCTGGCCTTCAGCACCGTGCCGGTGATGCCCACGCCGCCCCGCTTGGGAATGACCACGCCATGCGCCCCGCACAGCAGCGCCGAGCGCAGAATTGCGCCCAGGTTGTGGGGGTCCTCCACGCCGTCAGCCAGCACGAGGAAGGGTGGCTCGCCCTTTTGGGCGGCGCTGTCCAGCAGCTGTTCCAGCGTGGCGTATTCAATCTGGCTGGCCCAGGCGGCCACACCCTGGTGGCTGTCGGTCTCGCACATGGCCTTCAGCTTGGCGGGCTTCACCCGCTTCACCACCGCACCGGCCTCTTTGGCCATGGCGGTGTAATAGGCGGCCACCTGGGGGGCAAGCCCGTCGCTCAGCAGCACGGTGTCCACCCCGGCGCCACTTTTCAGCAGCTCGGTCACCGGGTTTTTGCCATAAATCAGATGTTCGGTCTGGGGGGCTTTCTGTTCCATGATCTCTATCTCTTTCTGGGCGGCTTTGCAGCGTGCAGCGCCGGGCCGCCCGGCTGTTTTTTTGTTGGAAGTTTCTTTGGTTCGGGCCGTTTTGCCAGGCCCCGCGCCCCGTGGATGTGCGCATTCTCTGCGCAGAGGGCGGCTTGTAATTTATGATACCACATTTTGGACTTCTTTACCACCTGTTTTCCGCGCAAAGCCTCCACTTTCTGAGGTTTTTTCACGTCCGGGGGCCCTCGCCGCCCCATCGCCCTTTCCACACCGCAGGCCCGGCTTCCTTTGGGCCTCTTCGGCCCGGTGATATGGAAAATCCGCCCACGCCCTTCGCCCTGCCCGGCCGGCCGCCCCGCGGCGGGCCGGCCGGGCAGGGCTTCCGTAGCTCGATGTTTTTTACCGGTTTTATACAGCTTGTACATCGCCCAATGACTTTCCACCGGCAATTTTGATGTTGAAAACTCGGTTGAAAGTGTGCAAAACCCGCATTTTTGCCCACTTTCGGCCCGTTGAAAGCCCAGTTCTCCACACCGCTTTCAACGTGATGTGGAAAACTGTCCCCTAAACTTCCCGTTGAAGTCCGACTGTCAAGCCTGGATTTCGCCAATTTTGCAGGATTTTTTTCGTCAAAACTGTCTGGTTTTTCCAAGTGTTTTTCCCGGTTTTTCCCAGCTGCGACCGGTTTTGCCGCGGCACGCCCGGGCTTGTGGAAAACTCGCCTTCCGTGTTAAAATGTGAAAAAGATGCAGGCGGTCAGCCGCCTGCCCACAACACAGGAAACGAGGGATGGATATGCTGCGTCTGGAACATACGGGCGGATTGGAGCTGGACAGCACCCTGGACTGCGGCCAGTGCTTTCGCTGGAGCCGCACTCCGGCGGGCTGGGCCGGCGTGGTGGACGGCCGCTCGGTTCTGGCCCGCATGGAGGGAGACACGCTGCTTCTGGAAGGGCCGGACGAGACCGAGCGGGACTTCTGGAGCCGTTATTTTGCCCTGGACGTGGATTACCCCGCCCTTCTGGCCCGCTATCAGGCGGGCAACCGGCGGCTGGCGGCCTGTGTGGCCGAGAATCCCGGCATTCGGGTGCTGCGCCAGCCCTTTTTTGAAACACTGTGCACCTTTATTCTCAGCCAGAACAACAACATCCCCCGCATTCGAGGCCTGGTGGAGCGGCTGTGCGCCCTCTGCGGCAGCCCGCTGGAAAACGGACAGCACGCCTTTCCCACCCCGGAGCAGCTGGCCGCCTGCACCGAGGAGCAGCTGGCCACCCTGCGGGCCGGCTGGCGGGCCGGCTATCTGGCGGACGCCACCCAAAAGGTGCTCGGCCACCTGCCCGGGCCGGAGGCTTTGACGGCTTTGCCGCTAGCGGATGCCCAGGCCGCCCTGATGACCATTCACGGCGTGGGGCCCAAAGTGGCCGACTGCACCCTGCTGTACGGCCTGGGCCGCTGGGACGCCTTTCCACTGGACGTATGGATGAAACGGGCCATGGCGCAGCTGTTTCCCCGCGGCATTCCGGTGTGCTGCAGGGGCACTCAGGGCATTGCCCAGCAGTTCATCTTTGCCTACGCCCGCGCTCATCTGCCCAAAGGCGAAACGCCAAAGCAGGCCGGGGGCCGGGCCGCCCGCCGGGCGAAATGAGCGGCAGTCGCACATTCAATGTACGCCGCCGCATGGAAGAAACCGCAGGCGGCTTTTCTTTTGATGCAGGATGTGCCCCGGTGATTGATTTTGCCCCCGCTTTGGGGTATACTGTGCACTAGGAAATGCTGTGCGGGCTACTCCGCACGGCCCGAGGTGCATCCGGAACAGCAAATTTGTTTTCGGATGTACCGTAAGTAATGGAGGTATGTGAAATGCTGGTAAGCGCACGCGATATGCTCATCAAAGCCCGTGACGGTCATTATGCCGTGGGCCAGTTCAACATCAACAATCTGGAGTGGACCAAGGCCATCCTGCTCACCGCGCAGGAGATGAACAGCCCCGTGATCCTGGGCGTCTCCGAAGGCGCCGGTAAATACATGACCGGTTTTAAGACCGTTGCCGCCATGGTCAAGGCCATGGACGAATGCCTGGGCATCACCGTGCCCGTGGCCCTGCATCTGGACCATGGCACCTACGAGGGTGCAAAGGCCTGCGTTGAGGCCGGTTTCACCAGCATCATGTTTGACGGCAGCCATTATCCCATCGACGAGAACGTGGCCAAGACCACCGAGCTGGTCAAGCTGGCCCACGACAACGGCATCTCCATTGAGGCCGAGGTCGGCGCCATCGGCGGCGAAGAGGACGGCGTAATCGGCGCCGGCGAAGTGGCCGATCCTGCCGAGTGCGCCAAGATCGCTGGCCTGGGTGTGGACTTCCTGGCCGCCGGCATCGGCAACATCCACGGCAAGTACCCCGCCAACTGGAAGGGCCTGGACTTTGAGGCTCTGGATGCCATCCACAAGGCCACCGACAACATTCCTCTGGTTCTGCACGGCGGTTCCGGCATTCCCACCGAGATGGTCAAGAAGGCCATCAGCCTGGGCGTGTCCAAGGTGAACGTGAACACCGAGTGCCAGCTGACCTTCGCCGCCGCCACCCGCAAGTACATCGAGGCCGGCAAGGATCTGGAAGGCAAGGGCTTTGACCCCCGCAAGCTGATGGCTCCCGGTGTGGAAGCCATCAAGGCGACCGTTAAGGAGAAGATCGAGCTGTTTGGCAGCGCCAACAAGGCGTAAGCCTGCTCGGCTCAGGCCGCGCGCCTGATTCCAACTGCATCATAAAGAAACCGGCGGCCGGTATCCATTGCGATACCGGCCGCCGGTTTGCTTTTATTAAGAATGTCCGCTCAGCCCAGCAGATCCATGGCCATTTTGCCCAGCAGCAGCACCAGCACCACCAGAAGCATGGGGCGGATGAACTTGCCGCCTTTGCTCAGGGCGAAGTGGCTGCCCAGAATGGCACCCAGAATGTTGCACACCGCACAGGGAATGGCCAGCGCAAAGGGCACGTTGCCCGCGCCAATGTAGGTAATCAAGCTGGCGTAGTTGCTGGCCAAGTTCAGCACCTTGGCGTTGCCCGAAGCCGTACGCAGGTCAAACTTCAGAACGGAGGTGAAGGCGATGATGGCAAAGGTGCCGGTGCCCGGGCCAACCAGACCGTCGTACAAGCCGATGAGCAGGCCGATCACCACTGCCAGCGTCAGCGCCTTTTTGCGGGGCACCTGGCTGGAGCGGTCCTCCTCCGGCAGCTTGCGCTGGGTGAAGATGATGAGGGCCGCGATGGGCAGCATCACCAGCACCATGATCTTCAGCACTTCACCGGGCAGCAGCAGCACCAGCCGGGACCCCAGCGTGCTGCCCGCAAAGCTGGCCGCCGCCGCAATCAGCGCCACCTGCAGGTCCAGCGCGCCGCTGCGGAAGAACATGGCCGACGCAAAGGTGGTGCCGCAGGCCGACGAAAACTTGTTGGCCCCGTACAGCAGATGCACCGGCAGACCGGTGACCATGTAGGCAGGCAGGCTGATCAGGCCGCCGCCGCCCGCCGAGGCATCCACAAAGCCCGCAAGGCCCACCATAAAGCACAAAAAGGCCAGGGTCGGCCAGGAAACCAAATTCATAAACATTGCCGCAATTCTCCTATTTCCTCACTGTGTAGCCCAGAGCCGCGCACCCATGTTTCGGCGTTTTTCCTCATATATCCGCCCCGACATTTCGGGTGTTTTCTGGAATATGTGTCGATTGTAACACCGGGCGGCAAGTTTTTCAACCGGGATTTCCAAGAAACTCCCCAAAATACAAAGAGGTCATTTCCCCAGCGAATCGGTTCCGCCGTGGGAAATGACCTTTGATTTTTGTGTCATCATGGGGTTTTGTCCAGCCGCAGTACGGCCACGGTCACGTCATCCCGGCGGCGGCCGGGCAGGGCGCGGCGCACGGCCCCATCCGCCAAAATGTCCGCCATCTCCTGCGGGGTGTTGCCCGCCGCGGCGCACAGGCCCAGCTGCTGGGCCGCCCATTCCGGCCCATCGGCCAAGGCCCCGTCGCTGAACAGCACCGCAAGGTCTCCGGCGGCTAGGCCGAAGCGCAGCTCCCGCCCGCGCACCTGCCCAAGAATGCCCACGGGCAGGCCGTCCTCCCCCAGCCAGCGGGGCTTGCCGCCTTGATACAGCAGCGTGGGGGCCGCGCCCGCCTTATACAGCCGGGCCTGCCCGGTGTATAGGTCCAGGGTAAGCAGGTCCAGCGCCGCGCCGCTCTCCTCCTCGCTTTTCAGGTTCAGCGCCACATTTACCAGCCGGGCGGCCGTCTCGCCCGCAAAGCCTGTGCGCACCAGCCGTGCGGTGAGGTTGGCGGCCATGGCCCCATCCACCGCCGCCAGCCCGCCGGTTCCCATCCCATCGCACAGCAGCATATGGGCCCGGCCAAAGCCATCGCAGAACTGCTGGGCCGCATCGCCGCTGAACTTCTCCTGGGCCGGGCGCTGCGCCAGGCCGAACACCGGCGTGTAATAGCTCTGCTCGGCAAAGGTCAGGGTGGTCACCGTGCGCCAATGCGCAACCTGCGGCAGCGCCAGCGGACTTCGGCACAGGCGCTGCACCTCATCCCGCAGCTGCTCCCGCTCTTCCGGGCTGAAGGCCGTGCGGTTCACCGTCACCTGGGCGTTCAACCGGCCCAGCGGGTCCAGCTGCACCCGGCATTCCAGCGGCTCCAGCCCCAAATTGGCAAATAGCCCCGCCAGCCGCCGGGCGCGCACCGGGTCTTCTGTTCCCCCCTGGCTCAGCTCCTCCGCCATGCGGGCCAGCGCCCCGGCCACGGCGCTGTACTGCTCGGTCAGGGCACTGCGCAGGGCTTGGCCCCGCAGGCGGGTCTCCCGCCGGCCGCAGAGCACCGCATACCCCTGCCCCGCACAGCCGCACAGCTCCATAGGGTGCAGGCAGCCGGCCAGCTGCCCCGGCAGCTGTTCCACCGACACGCGGCCGGTTGCTTCCAGTGGCTTTTTCAGGTCAAACAGCCCCTCCATGGTGCGGTCATACCCGGCAATCCAACAGGTTTCCCGCCCGGCGCAGCTGCGGCAAAGCTGCCCGGCCACATAGTCCGCCACAAAATTAAAGGTTTCGCCTTTTTTGGGCAGACGGTGGCTTACCTCCTCCACGGTATCCGCCACATCCGCCAGTGCGTCGGCCACCGCGTTCAGCCGCCCGCTCACCCCTACCAGCGCTGCGCGGCTGCTCTGCCCGAGGGGCCTTGCCCCCGGCAGGGCCAGCATCCAGGCCCGCGGCAGGCAGAAAAACGCCGCTTCGCTCACAGCCGCCGTGGCCGCACAGCCGGCCGCCGCCTGAGGCGTGGGGGCGGTAGCCGTGGCCAGCACTGCTCCCAGCAGATACAGCGCACCGCCGCCCGCCCGCTCGCCCGGGGCCAGGCAGGCCGCCGCCAAAGCGCCAATGCAGACCCCCAGCGCACCGCCGCTGTACGCCGGAGAGGCCGCTGCCGCCGCACCACCCAGCGCCGCCGCGGCCAGAGCCGCTTCCTGCACACGGCCCCGAAAGGCCAGCGCCAGCAGCGCCGCCCTGCTCTCCCGCCGGAGCAGCAGCGCCCCCAGCCCGGCGCTGAGGGCTGCCTCCCCCAACGCAATGCAGGCCTCCGGCAGGCTGCCAAGGCCGCACAAAATCAGGATCAGCTGCACCATCAGCAGGCAGCCTGCCCCTGCCGCCATTCCGACCCAGCGCTTTTGGGGCACCAGCAGCCGCCCGCCCAGCGCCGCCGCCAGCGCCCCGGTGCAGCGCAGGGCATCCACCGGGGGCAGCCGCACCAAGCTGCCCACCAAGGCCCCCAGCCCGGCCGCAGGCACCAGTGTGCGGTCCAGCCCCATCACCAGCGCCAGCCCAAAGGGCGAAAGCCCGCCGAACACCTGCCCACCGGCCAGCACAAACCCAAGCAGCGCCGTGCCCGCCTGAAGTCCCAGCGCCCACAGCGCCGCTTTGTCCCCCGCCTGTTTTCGCAATTGTTCCAACATATTCCTCCGCCTTTCCGCGTGCGGCGGCCCGGCCGCCCGCCTGTCCTGTGCACAGTGTAAGCGGCCCGCCCGGGCAGATTTTGCCGCACGCCGGGGAAGTGACAAAAAGCGGCCGCACTCCCCGCTTTTTTGCTGCGAGGGGTGCGGCCGTTCCGCCGTTTGCGGCAAACTTCAGTTGTCGTGGGGGATGGCAGCGAAGCTGTGCTCCATGTTTACCACGCACACATACTTCGGGTCCCGCCGGGCCAGCAATTTTTTCAGCGCCTGGCGTACCTCCAGGTCGCTCATGTGGAATTGCGGCGGGGTCACACAGTCAAAGATCACATTGGTGTGCGTGGTGCCGGGTACCAGCCGCAGATCGTGCACCGAGAGGGCCGGGTCGATGGTTTTGACCGCTTCGCCCAGCCAGGCCCGCAGGTCGGTCACGGCCGCATCGCCGGTCACAATGGGGTCGTAGTGGATGACCACGTGCATCCGGTCCTCTTTCCAGAAGGCGTGCTCAATGTTGTCGATCAGGTCATGGGCTTCCAGGGCATCCTGCTCGGCGGCCATCTCCACGTGCAGGGTGGCAAACCGCTGGCCGGGGCCGTAGTCGTGCACCATCAGGTCATGCACGCCCAGTACGCCGGGGTAGCTCATTACCTTGTCGTGCACATGGCGGGTCAGCTCCTCGCTGGGGGCTTCGCCCAGCAGAGGGTTCAGGGTGTCCCGCACCAGGCCCACGCCGCTGTACAAAATGAACAGCGCCACGGCCAGGCCCATCCAGCCATCCAGGTTCAGCCTGCTCAGATGGGAAACCACTGTTGCGGCCAGCACCGCGGCGGTGCTGATCACATCGTTGCGGCTGTCCGCTGCGGTGGCCATGAGGGTGGTGGACTGAATGCGCCGCCCCACCTCCCGGTTGAAAGCGGCCATCCACAGCTTCATCAGAATCGAGGCCGCCAGCACCGCCACCGCCACCAGGCTGAAGAGCACCGGCGTGGGATGCAGGATCTTTTCCAGGCTGCTCTTGGCCAGCTCCACGCCGATGACCAAAATCATCACTGCCACCGCCAGCCCGGCCAGGTACTCATAGCGGGCGTGGCCATAGGGGTGGTCGTTGTCGGCCGGTTTTGCTGCCAGCTTAAAGCCCAGCAGGCTGATCACGCTGGAGGACGCATCCGACAGGTTGTTCAGTGCGTCCGCCACAATGGCAATGCTGCCGAACACCGTGCCCGCCGCAAACTTGCCCAGCGCCAGCAGCAGGTTGCAGAAAATGCCCACGCTGCCGGCCAGTTTTCCGTAATTGGTGCGCACGGCCGGGTCGTCGGCCTGCTGGTAATTCTTCACAAACAGGCGGATGAGAAGCTGTGTCATAAAAAGTCCACTCCTTTTCCCGCCCGCCGAAAACGGGCGGGTGGGGCTGCATGGCGTATGGGAAATCCCCCGGAACGGGGATTTTCTGCTTCCAGATTTAGCCATGGCTTACTATTTTGTTCCATACAACAATGGACCGAGAACGCTCCATCTGCGTCTCGGTCCATTGATTCGATTGATTCAAAGGTTTTTTCTGCCGTTCCGGCCAAAAAACGCTCAGCGGCGGATGCAGGCATCCCGGTCCGGGCCAACCGAGATGTAGGCAATGCGGCAGCCCACGGCCTTTTCAATGTAGTTCACATAGTCCTGGGCTTCCTTGGGCAGGTCCTCCCACTTGCGGGCGGCGGTGATGTCGCAGTGCCAGCCGGGCAGATACTCCAGCACGGGCTGGGCAATGTCCAGCGCCTCGCCCATGGGGAAGCGGTCCACGATCTCGCCGTTCACGCTGTAATGAGCCACCACGGGAATCTTCTCCATGTAGTCCAGCACATCCAGCAGGGTCAGGGCCAGCTCATCGGCGCCCTGGCAGGCCACGCCATAACGGCTGGCCACCACGTCGAAGGGGCCCACGCGGCGGGGACGGCCGGTGGCCGCGCCGAACTCATGGCCGGCCAGGCGCAGCTCGTTCTTCTGCTCCTCGGTCATGGCCAGCTCAGCGGTGAAGGGGCCTTCGCCCACGCAGGAGGAATAGGCCTTCATGATGCCGACGGACAGATCCAGCTTGCGGCCGGGGATGCCCGCGCCGATGGGGGCGTAGGCACCGATCACGTTGGAACTGGAGGTGAAGGGGTAAATGCCGAAATCAATGTCGCGCAGGGCGCCCAACTGAGCCTCGAACAGGATCTTCTTGCCGTTCTTGTCGGCCTCGGTCAGGTAATCGCCCACATCGCAGATGTAATCCTTGAACACCTCGGCGTAGTGCTGGCACCAGGCCCAGGTCTCTTCCAGGCTGATGGGCTGGGTGCCGTAAATGCCCTCCATGGTCAGGTTCTTCCACTCCACAATGGTGGCCAGCCGCTTCTTCACGGCCTCATCCAGATGAACCAGATCGCCCATGCGCAGGGTCTTCTTCATGTACTTGTCGCCGTAAGAGTAGGCAATGCCGCGCCGGGTGGAACCGAACTGGCTGCCGCTCTTGGCCAGGCGGTCCTCTTCCAGGCCATCCTCCGCCACATGGTAGGGCATGCAGATGGTGGCCCGGTCGCTGATCTTCAGGTTCTTGGGGCTGATCTCAATGCCCTTCTCCCGCAGGTTGGCGATCTCCTTTTCCAGGTGGGCGGGGTCTACGACCATACCGTTGCCCATCACGCACACCACGTTGGAGCGCAGAATGCCGGAGGGCAGCAGGTTCAGCACGAATTTGCCGCGGGGGTTCACCACGGTGTGGCCCGCGTTGTTGCCGCCCTGATAGCGGCAAACGATATCATACTCCTGGCTGAGCAGGTCCACCATACGGCCCTTGCCCTCGTCGCCCCAGTTGATTCCGGTAATCGCAGTCAGCATACTAGAAATTCCTCTCAATCCGAATGTATTTCGGGGCAGCCTTTTCCGGGCGCTCTGCTCGGGATCCGCTGCCGATGATCAGGCTCTTATCTCAGAGCCGTTAGTAATTATAACGTTCTTTGCAGGGTTTGAAAAGGGCTTTTGCCCCGTTTTTTTCGCAAAAAAGCGTTTTTTGCCGCCAACGCTTCCGCGTTTTCGGCTTCTGTCTGCACACAACGGACAGTATCGCCCGGCGCGGCCGCTTACCGTCCGTTTTTCTTCAGGGGCTGGCGGGTGCCGTCCGGCCGGACGATCACCGTGGAATCCAGCTGGCTGCGCAGGCTTTGCTTCATGGCGGCCACATATTCCGCCCGCAGGCCGGCCTGCTCGGCCTTTTCCTCCTCGGTCAGGCCCTCGGGAGTACGGCTTTTCTTTGCCAACTCGCTGATGCGGCGGATCTTTTCCTCAGTCATGTTCTCGCTCCTTTCGGCCGGGGTTCGTTCCGGCCCATCGTCTGTATTATAGCATGGCGCCGCAGGGCAGAGCAAGAACCGGCACCGCCCCAGAAAGGAAAAGAAGGGCTGCGCCGGTTCTTACAACAGAGGAATTTATTTGAACACTTCCCACAGAAATGGAGTTGGTTGTCTGACCCGCCGGGGCCTTGCGGCCTGGCATCCAGCGGGGCAGTGGGCCCAAAGCGGCGGTATTCCGCTGCTCCGGGGATCAAAAGCCCGGCCCGGCGCTTCGGGGGCATCCCCCGCTGCCGGCGGCTGTACCTTCAAACGGCTTTGCGGCGCTGGCACACCGCTTCGTTTGCTGTGATTGTATAATACCGGAAACATATGGCAAATTTATGGGGTAGTTTTGAACCATTTGAAAACAAATCGTGGTAGAATGATTGCGGAGCATTTTCCCGCTCTGCCAAGTTCCTGCAGGCGGCCGGGCCGGCTGCCTGCGTTTTGATGAGGTGTTTTTCATGGCCAACAAACCCAATTATCCCGCCCAGATGGATCAGGTGTTCGCCGCCCTGGGCGACGAGTGCCCGCCCTTGCTGCTTCACGCCTGCTGCGGGCCCTGCTCCAGCTCGGTGCTGGAGGTGCTGTGCGCCCATTTTCAGGTGACGGTGCTGTACTACAACCCCAACATCTGGCCGCCCGAGGAGTACCGCCGCCGGGCCGATGAGCTGGCTAGCTTTTTGCAGAGGGCCCACGCGCTGGATGTGAAGCTGGTGGAAGAGCCTTATGACCCGCAGGAATTTTATACCGCCGTACAGGGGCTGGAGCAGGAGCCGGAAAAGGGCGGCCGCTGCACCGTGTGCTACCGGCTGCGCATGGAGCGGGCGGCCCAATACGCCAAGGCCCATGGCTTTGTCTGGTTCACCACCACCCTCTCCGTCTCGCCGCTGAAAGACCCGATCCGCATCAACCAGATCGGCGAAGAACTGGCGGCCCAATACGGCCTGCGCCACCTGCCCAGCGAATTCAAGAAGCGGGACGGCTACAAGCGCAGCCTGGAACTTTCCCGCGAATACGGCCTGTACCGGCAGGACTACTGCGGCTGTGAATTCAGCGCCCGGGCGCGGGGCAAAGCCTGACACGCCGCTTCATCGCGCCATTTTGCGCAGTGTTACACAAAAAAGGGATGCAGACAAGCAATCTGCATCCCTTTTTGATTTGCTGTTGGTCTAAGGCCGCACAAGCCTCAGCGCCCGGCTCCGCCGCCGCGGAACCCGCCGCCACCGCCACCGCCGAAGCCGCCGCCGTGGCCTCCAAAGCCACCGCCGCCAAAACTTCCGCCATGGCCGCCGCCGAATCCACCACCGAAGCCGCCGCCAAAACCGCCGCCTCCGAAGCTGCCGGGCCCGCCAAAGCCACCGCCGCGCGGGGGCTGGGGCCTGCGGGGCGGCCGAGGGGGCGGGGGCGGGGCGTAATAGCCGCGCCGTCTGCGGCCGCCCATCAGGCTGCCCAGGAACATGCCTTCCCAGAAGCCGCCTCCGCCGCCACCGCCGCGCGGCCCACGCGGGCCGCGGGGACCCCGCGGGGTGAGCAGCACCGCCACCACGATCACAATCAGAATGACCAGCACCAGCAGCAGGGAAATGCCCGAGCCGCCGTCGTTGCTGGCCGGCCGGCTTTGCTGCTGGCTGCCGTCCGCCGTACCGGCGCTCGTGTTTACGTTGTAAATGGAGGCCAGCTCCTCGTAGAGGGCCTGCACCGTTTCCTGTACGCCGGTGTCGTAATCGCCCTTCACCCAGTTCGGCTCCATATCGCTGCGCAGAATGGTGCTCAGGGTGCTGGTGGGAAGGGTGCGTTCCAGCCCGCTGCCCTGAATGCACCGGTAATCATCCTCACCGGGCACCAGAAGCAGCAGCACGCCGTTGTTCTTTTTCGAGTCGCCCAGGCCCCACTCGTTGGCCAGCTGGTAGGCGTAGTCCTCCACGCTCAGCGAGCCGGTGTATTCCACCGTCGCCACGCCGATCTGCGCGCCGCAGGCGTCCGACAGAACCTTGGTGCGCTCGTTCACATACTGTTCCGTCTGGGCGCTGAGGATGTTTGCATCGTCCATCACCCAGCTGTCCGACGGGATGTCAAAGCTTGCGCCGCACAGCAGCATGGCCAGACAGGCCAGCGCCATCACCAGGGCAGCAAGCCGCCCGAATCGTCTTTTTCTCATGCGAAACGTTCCACCTCCGTTGCGCCCCACACAGCGCCGATCAGGTTTGCGGGGAATGCAGCCGCCATGTCATTGTACTGCTCCGCCACCGTATTGTATGCCGAGTGGTCAATGGTGTACTGGCGAGACTTGAATTCTTCCCACTGGGCTTTGGCCGTGTCGTTCTCCTGCAGATTGGGGTACAGGGCCTCCACCGCCTTGCCCAGCGCCGTGTTGGCCCGGTAGCAGGCCGCCGGGCTGCCCGAAGCCAGGGCTTCTTTCAGGGCATCCACCTGGGCAAAGGCTTCATTCACAAAGGCGTTGGTTTCGCCCAGCTGCTGCTTGCCGATTTTGGCCAGCGTAGCCCCCGCCTCCAGCCGCTCGTTCAAATCGCCGCTCAGGCTGAAGCCCTCATACTCCTCATGGGCGCCAGTGGTAAACTCCTTCACCGCGGCCCGGTGGGCGCTTTGCAGCTTCATGCCGCCCAGGCCGAACACCGCGGCCAGCGCCACCGCCACCGTCAGCACCCAGGCCGTGGCCCGGCGCTGCACCGGCTGGGGCAGCTTGGTTTCCACCTCGCCCAGCACTTCCAGCTGCGGCCCGGTGGGGATCTCATAGGGCAAATATGCTTCCATGGTCGTTTCCTCGATTGCGTAAATTCAAACCGGTTACTGAGGGTTCATCTGAAGCAGCTTGTTCTTCAGCTCGCCCTCGATGCGGCCCAGCTCTACCTCGGCCTCGGCGCGCTTGCGCTTGCCTTCGCTCTGAATCTTGGCCAGTTCGTCCAGGGTGTCGATGAGGCTCTTGTTGGTCTGCTGCAGGGTCTCCAGATCCACCAGGCCGCGCTCGCTCTCCCGGGCCGTGTCGATGGTGCCCTGCTTCAGGGCCTCGGCGTTGTGCTTCAACAGGTCGTTGGTCATGTCGGTCACAGCGCGCTGCGCTTCCATGGCCTGCTGGCTGTGGGCCATGCCCAGGCTCAGCACCATCTGGTTCTTCCACAGGGGAATGGTGTTCACCAGCGTGGTCTGAATCTTTTCGGCCATCATGGTGTCGTTGTTCTGGATCAGCCGGATCTGGGGGCCCATCTGGATGGAGATGGTGCGGGTCAGCTGCAGGTCGTACAGTTTCTTCTCAAACCGGTCGCACAGGTCGGACAGATCCCGCGCCGCCTGTGCATCCTCTGGCAGGCCGCTGGCCTTGGCCTTTTCGGTGAGCTGCACCAGCTCGGTCTGCCGCACCTGCTCCAGCTTCTTCTTGCCGGCCAGAATGTACATACTCAGCTCCTTGAAGTACGCCATGTTCATCTCATACATCCGGTCCAGCATAGCCACGTCCTTCAGCAGCTGCACCTGATGAGCCTCCAGCGCGCCCTGAATCTTATCCACGTTCACTTCAACCTTGTCGTACTTGGCCTTCATGGCTTCCAGCTTGTTGCCCTGCTTTTTGAAAAAGCCGAACAGGCCCTTCTGCTCTTCGGCCGTGTCAAAGCCCTTCAGTTCGCCCACCAGCTGGGTGAGCATATCGCCCACTTCGCCCATGTCCTTGGTGCGCACCTTGCTCAGGGCCGCGTCGCTGAAATCGCCGATCTTCTTCTGGCAGGCCGCGCCGTACTGCAGCACCTGTTGGGAGTTGCGGATGTCGATCTTCTCAGCGAAGTCGTCCACCATCTTCTGCTCCTCCGGAGTGAGCGGGGTCTCCTCCACCGGGTCGGGCGCCTTTGCCTTCTCTTCCTCGGCAAAGGGGTCCAAAGTCAGGCTGGGTGCGGCGGGGGTATCCTCCAGGGTCAGGCTGGGGGTCAGGTTCTTGTCATCCATGGGTTTCGTTCCTTTCTGTTGGGCGGCCGATTCTTTCCGCGTTCTTTCCACGCGAAAACCGCCTGGTTCAAACAATTCTTACAATGGATTCCGTGAATCGGGCGAAGCGCCGGAAGCTCGGCCCGGGAGCTGCCCGTTCCGCGTTCCGGTTTCTCCGATAAAACTCTGCATCATGCGGCCGCAGCGCCTTACAGGCCCTGGCCCTTCATCAGGCTCTTCAGCACATCCAGGTCGGCCCCAATGTCCAGCACCTCGGCGCTGTACAGGGCGTCCAGCTGGTTCTCAAATGCCGCGGCAATGGCGGCGGCGTTCTTTTCCACCTCGGCGCGCAAGGCATCGGCGTTTTCCCCCTTGACCCCCTGCTGCTCCATTTTGGCATAGGTGGTCAGGATCTTCACCGCGTCCGGCAGGTAGTAATTGGCAAAGCGGCGGATGTCCCGGGCCTTTTCCGGGTGCTGTTCCACCTCGTCCAGAATGCTTTTGCCCGCGGTCTCCATCCGGCGGATGGCCTCGCTGAGGCCGTCGTCGGGGATCTGCTCATTCAGGCGGTGCAGGCTGGCCAGATGCCCCTGCACCGATGTGAGCATGGCGTCTGCATCCTCGCTGCCGGTCATGAAGGGCTGTTCGATGCGCTGCACCCGCTTGGGGCACAGCCGCCCGCCCACCACATACGCCGCCGCGCTGAGCAGCGCCGTCAGCGCCAGGGCCCACAGGCGGTACAGCGGCAGCACAATGCCGCCAACCAGCCACACCAGGGCCGCAAAATAGATGGGCAGCACCGGCGGGGTCTTTTTTTCGATCCACTTGCTCATGGTCACTCGCTCCTCACTGGGCCGTTCCCGGCGGCCCTGCGCCGTTTTCCTGCGGAGGAAACGGCGCCTGATCGTATCTGTCACATTTGGTTTTATTGTACCGTGTCGCTGTTCAAAAAGCAAGGAAATGAAGGGGTGTTTACGCTTTGTTTACAGCTGCCGTTTCAGGTACGGGGCAAGGGCTTCGCCCCAGGCCTGCTCCAGCCGGGGCATGGTCCAGGCGGCGTTGGCCGGGCTGGTGCTGGGCAGCCGCAGAGCCTCTAAGCCAGTGAGCGGCTGGGCGAATTTTTGATAAAACCGGTGAGCCGCCGCCCCGTTGCAGGCCACCGCGCAAATGCCCGAGGCCTTTAACAGGCCCGCCACGTCGTTGGGCACCGGGTCCCGGATGGTTTCATCCCGCGCCCCCTGAATGGTGCAGCTCTCCAAGGTATCCCACAGCGCCAGCCCGCTCTCCAGGATCAGGGCCTTTTTCTCCGGAATGCTCTGGGGCCGGGGCCTGCCGGTGAGAGCGGCCAGCAGGGGCCAGAAACGGTTTTGCGGGTGGCCGTAATAAAACCCCATTTCCCGGCTTTTCGGGCTGGGCCAGGTGCCCAGAATCAAAAGGCGGGAGCCCGGCCCCCACACCGGCCCAAAGCCCCGGCCGCTCATGCCAGCAGCTCCTGCACAAACTTAGCCAGGCCGTCCTCCTCCACCGGAGGCAGCACCCGGTCGGCAGTCTGCTTCAGTTCCGGCACCCCGTTGCCCATAGCCGCGCCGATTCCGGCGTACTCCAGCAGTTCCAGGTCGTTCAGGCCGTCGCCCACCGCAGCGATCTCCTCCCGGGCCAGCCCCAGCTTTTCCGCCAGGGCAGCAAGGCCCCATGCCTTGTCCATATCCCGGCTCATCACATCGTAGTGATCCGGCGCATAAGGCACGAAGCGCAGGCCCAGATACCCGTATTTTGCCTCAAAACCGGCCATTCCCTCCGGCGGCAGATTGCAGAAGGCCGCAAAGGGCATACTTTCCAGATGGCGCACCTGGTCCTCACCGTCCAGCATCTGCTCCGGGTGGCCGGTGCCCCGGCCGTAAAACTCCCTCAGGGCGGCGTATTCCGTATAGGCATAGTAGCCATCGGAGAACGAGAATCCCACCGGATAGTCATAGTCCTCGCACCAGTCCACCAGCGCATACATCTCTTCCGGCTCCATGGTGTGGGCGGCCAGCTGGCGGCCGGCGGCATCCAGCACCTGCGCCCCGTTGGCACAGATGAAGTAATCCGGCTTTACCCCCTTCAGCACCGTGGGGTCCAGGGCATGGCGCGCCCGGCCGGAGGCCAGCGCCACCAGCATCCCCTGCTTCTGCGCCTGTTTCAGTGCGTCCCGCACGGCCCGCGTGGGGGCAAAGCCGCCTTTTTTCACCAGTGTTCCATCCACGTCCAGCGCAATCAGACGAATTTTGCTCATCGTTTTTCTCCCCAAATCCTTGTCACTTTGAACATACCGCACTGCTGTTCTTGTCACTTTTATCCAAAGTTTTTTTGAAATCTCAATCTTTTCTGTATTTTTCTGACGATGTATGGCTATCATATCATCAACGCATTACTCCACATATGCAGCAAACATAAAGGTGTAGCGTGCAAGAAATAGGAAAAGGAGTGTGGCTTTGACACTCCCCACAAAAGCTCAGCGGGTCAGGCCCCGCCGAGCTTTTTGTCTGTTTGTGATGTCTCTTTTTGAAACCGAAAGCGCCCGCCGGAGCAAGACCGGCAGGCGCTCTTTTTTATTATAGCACGTTCCGGCCATGCCGGGTACCCGCCCTCAGGCCAGAATGCCCAGATGCTCCAGCAAAATCTTGACACCGATGAGAATCAGGATCACGCCGCCGGCAATCTCCGCCTTTTTCTTGTACCGCAGGCCAAACCGGTGGCCCACCATCACGCCCACACCGCTGAGCACAAAGGTGGTGCAGCCGATGATGCTGATGGCCGACACAATGTTTACCCCCAGGAACGCGAAGGTAATGCCCACGGCCAGCGCGTCAATGCTGGTGGCAATGGCCAGCAGGGTCAGCTCGCCAAGGCGCAGCGGCCCTGCTTCTTCGGCCTCCTCGTCGTCGCCCTTCCACACTTCCCAGAGCATATGCCCGCCGATGAAGGCCAGCAGGCCGAAGGCGATCCAGTGGTCAATGCTGGTGATGTACTGCTCAAAGCCGCGGCCCAGCGCCCAGCCCACAAACGGCATCAGGGCCTGAAAGCCGCCGAAGAACAAGGCCAGCAGGCCGGTGTCCCGCCAGTTGAGTTTGCCGTGCATGTTCAGGCCCTTGCAAACCGACACCGCAAAGGCGTCCATGGAAAGGCCCACGCCGATCAAAAACAGTTCTGTGAATCCCATATGTATCTTCTCCTTTTTGCTTGGCCTCCACAGGCTGCGCCCTTGGGCAGACGCAAAAAGCCCGTGTGCGGCGCGCTGCCGTACACGGGCTGTACTTTTTGCAAACAGCGAAACCCATGCATCCGCAGCACGCGGCACATGAGTCTCGTCAATAAAGGCAAGCCAGGCGGACGCACCCGCCAGTATGTTGACTTGCCACGCACCCGTTGGGCCGGGCGCGCTGACTACTCCCTCACGAGGAATGTAGGCGTATTGTACCATGGCCGTGGCGGCCTGTCAAGGAACAGACCGGCCAAATCGGCAAAACCTCACTGGCGCACGCCGCCGATGAAGATCTCATCCGGCTGCAGCTCCCGGTTCAGCACCAGCAGATCGGCCCGCTTGCCCACGGTGACACTGCCCAGCTCATCAAACAGGCCCACGGCCTGGGCGGGGTTGATGGTGGCAGCCCGCAGGGCGGTCTCCAGCGGCACACCAAAGCGCACCGCACGGCGGAAGCACTCGGCCAGGCAGGTGGCGCTGCCCGCAATGGTGCCGTCCTCCAAAGTGGCCTTGCCGTCCTTCACAAAGACCTTCTGGCCGCCCAGGGTGTACTCGCCGTTTGCCATGCCGCAGGCGCGCATGCTGTCGCTGATGAGGCACATCCGCTCCGGCCCGAAGATGGCAAAGGCCACCCGAATGGCCGCCGGGTGCACATGAATGCCGTCGCAGATCACCTCGGCGTGGGCCGCATCGTCTGCGGCCGCGCCCACCACGCCGGGGGCCCGATGGTGCAGCGGGGTCATGGCGTCATACAGGTGGGTGGTGTGGGTGGCACCGGCCGCATAGGCAGCCTTGGCCTCCTCATAGGTGGCGCAGGTGTGGGCAATGCTCACCACGCACTTCTGGCTGGCGTGGCGCACAAACTCCAGGCTGCCGGGCAGCTCGGGGGCAATGTCCACCAGGCGGATGTTGCCGCCGCTCACCTCAAACAGCCGGTCAAACATGGCAATGTCCGGGTTCACGATGTACTTTTCGGCCTGGGCGCCCTTTTTCTCCTTGTTGAAGAAGGGGCCTTCCATGTTCACGCCCCGCAGCACGGCGCCCATGCCCTCTTTGCCGAACAGCGGCCGGGCCGTGTTGAAGATGCCGGTGAGGATCTCCTCGCTGAAGGCCATGGTGGTGCCCAGGAAGCTGGTCACGCCCTGGCTGCCCAGATAGGCGGCCATGGTGCGGATGTACTCTTCACTGCCGTCCACACTGTCGCAGAAGTCCGCCCCCTTTGCGCCGTGGATGTGAATGTCCACAAAACCGGGGGTCACATAGCGGCCCGCCGCATCCAGCACATCGGCCCCGTCCAGGGTGCCCGCCGGGGCGATTTTGGCAATGCGCCCTCCCTCAATTTCCACATCGGCCGGCATAAAGCGGCCAAGGGCCGTGAAGATCTGTCCGTTTTTCAGAATCATCGTACCGTTCCTGTCCTTTCTCCCGCACTGCGGCGGGCGGCGTTTGCCCTTATTATACTGCAAAAGAGGCAGGCTGCAAGCGCCTGCCTCTAATCAAATTGTGCAAATATTCGATTGTGCAAATTGTTCGGTCAATGCAGCCAGCTGCCGCCCTTCTCACAGGCCCAGCAAGGCCAGAATCATGCCGCAGCCTGCGCCCAGCCCCCACAGCAGCAGGGTGATGAACAGGTTCTGCTTCAGGCTGGGGTTGGAGCGGTACAGCACCGCCAGGCCCACGCCCGCGCCGCTGCACAGGCCCGCCACCAGCGCCGGAAAGCCAATGCCGCCGGATAGGTACAGCTGGGTGAGCAGCACGCTGGCCGCGCAGTTGGGCACCAGCCCGATGAGCGCCGTGAACAGGGGCTGGAACACCCCCAGCGAGCCCAGGAAGCCCGCAGCGGCCTCCTGGCCCACCGCCTCGAAGATCAGGCCGATGACCAGGCTGAACAGCAGGATAAAGCCCGCCAGCTCGGCCGTGTGGCGCAGGGCCGCCCGCCAGATGCTCACCTTTTCCTCATGCTCCTCGTGGCAGTCCACCTCGTCGGCATGGCCGGTGTAGCCGCCCCGCAGGCTTCGGGGCACCAGCCCCTTGAACAGCACGTCCAGGCACAGGCCCGCCGCCAGGGCAAACACCAGCTTCATCACCACCAGCAGCCCCAGGCTCTTCCAGGCCCCGGGCAGGGCCACCAGAAGGGGAATCGCCTCGTCCGACGTGGCCAGGAACACCGCCATCAGGGTGCCCAGGGTGATGACCCGGCCGCCGTACAGGTTGGCCGCCATGGCCGAAAAGCCGCACTGAGGAATGCACCCCAGCACCGCACCGGCGGCAAAGCCCCACCGGCCGCCGCCCGCCAGAGCCTGTTCAATGCGTTCGCCGTGGCTGTGCTCAATGGCCTCAATGGCCAGGCAGGCCAGATACAAAAAGGGCAGCATCTTCACCGTATCAATGAGTGCGTCCATAAAAACATCCAAGAACAATGATTTACCTCGTTTTTTCTTCTATCGCAAAAGTAAGCGCCTCGTCCGTCCGCACGGCGGAATGCCGAATGCCGGGCCAAAGCGCACATTCCGAGTTATTATATCCAATAAAAAGGGCCGTTGCAAGGGCTGTCGCTCCCGCCGAGGGGGCTTTTTTTCATTTTGGCGAAATCTTCCGGCTGTTTCACTGGGTTTTTCCGTGTTTCGGCCTGCTTTTGTTGGAATAACAACATACTTTTTTCAGAAAGATGCTATACTAAAGGCAGCAAAACACCGGAGGTACATTCCATGAAACGCAAGATCATTCACATTGACCAGCAACGCTGCAACGGCTGCGGCCTGTGCGCCAACGCCTGCCAAGAGGGCGCCATCGCCATGGTGGATGGCAAGGCCCGCCTGATTCGGGACGATTACTGCGACGGCCTGGGCAACTGCCTGCCCCACTGCCCCACCGGGGCCATCACCTTTGTGGAGCGGGAGGCTGCCCCCTTTGACGAGGCGGCCGTCAAAGCCCGCATGGCCGCCCAGAGCGCCCACGGCTGCCCCGGCAGCGCGGCGCGCAGCCTGAACCGGCCCGCCGCCCCTTCGCCGCTGAGCGAAGGCCCGGTGCTGGCCAGCCAGCTGCGCCAGTGGCCAGTACAGATCAAGCTGGCCCCGGTAAATGCCCCCTGGCTGAACGGTGCCCACCTGCTGGTGGCCGCCGACTGCACTGCCTACGCCTACGGCAATTTTCACCAGCAGTTTCTGAAGGGCCGGGTGTGCCTGATCGGCTGCCCCAAGCTGGACGGTGTGGACTACACCGAAAAGCTCACCCAGATCCTTCGCGAAAACGAGGTGAAAAGCCTGACCGTGGTGCGCATGGAGGTCCCCTGCTGCGGCGGGTTGGAGCACGCCGCCGTCACCGCCCTGAAGAACAGCGGCAAGTTCCTTCCCTGGCAGGTGGTCACCGTCTCCATTGACGGCCAGATTCTGGACGCCGCCCGCTGACGGGCAGTTCTCCGCAAGTTTCCCCGCCAAGCTCAACCCGCCGGGGCACATTCCGCGCACCCCGGCCCGCGCGGCCATGCCGCAGAAAGGAACCAACCATGGCTTACATTAAAAACATCGAGCAGGACACCGTGCTCTCGCTGGCCGGTCAGGTGGAGGCCCAGCCGGGCCAGATCGTCAGCCGTACCCTGGCCCAGAACCGGGCCGTCAGCGTGACGCTGTTTGCCTTCGCCCAGGGCGAGGAGATCAGCACCCACGATTCCATCGGCGACGCCATGGTCACGGTGCTGGAGGGCACCGGCCGCTTCACCGTGGGCGGCAAGGAGCATTTCTGCCACGAGGGCGAGGTGCTGGTGATGCCCGCCACCGTGCCCCACGCCGTGTACGCCCCCGAACCCTTTAAGATGATGCTGACGGTGGTGTTCCCGCTGGAGGAAGCGTAAACCGCGTTTTTGCCTGCAAAAAACAGCCCACAAGAAGCACAGGCAGCCAAGGCCCCACATGGGCCAATGGCTGCCTGTGTTGTTTTGCAGCCGATGGCGCTCAGGCGTGTTCCTTTGCGCTGAGCGTTTCCACGTCCAGCCGGTAAACCGCCACGGCGTTCAGCCTTTCCGAGGGGAAGGCCCAGTCTGCCCGGCCGGTGTTGTGCCGCATCAGGCTGCACAGCGCGCTGCGGCGCTCGTCCTCTTCGGTGACAAACCGCACGGTGCCGGTGCCGATGACGCTCTGGAACCGGGCCGAGTGGCCGCAGGCCGTCTCCGCCTCGTTCAGCTTGTAGTTCGTGTCCAGCTCAAACCCGACCCGAGGCGCTTTCGCAATCAGGTCGATCTTGCGCCCTTCTTTGGCACTGTGGAAGTAAAACACCCGTTTGCCGTCCGCCTCTTCATAGCCGAAGTTCAGGGGCAGAATGTACACCTCCTGCCCATCCCAGAAGCCCAGGCGGCAGCAGGTGCAGTGGTCAATGATGTCCCGAATCTGCTTCGGGTCGGTCACTTCTCGATCGCTTCTTCTCATGGCGTTCTCCTTTTGGGGTGGCTTACTTGCTCAGCCAGCCAAACAGCCCCTTTTTCTGATAAGGCTCTTCTTTGTACCCCAGTACCTTGTAGCCGGTGGGCTCAATGGCGGCCCGCAGGGCGGCCTCGGGGATGTCCTCTTCGGTGAGGATCACGGTCTGGCCCTTGCCGTGGGACGAAGTGACCTTTTTGGCCTTGGGGAAGGCCTTACGTACCGCCTCGTTCACATGGCTTTCGCACATACCGCACATCATGCCGTCAACCTTCAACGTGATCTGTTTCATACTTTGTTACCTCCCGGTTTGTTCAAACGGCCGTTTCGGCCGGCTATTAGCATTTGCTAACCATTATTATACCGAAAAGGTAGGAAAATGCAAGGGGGGTTGTTCACCCCGCCGCTGCGCTGACCACAATGCCCGCAAGGATGAGGGCCAGGGCCAGCAGCTTTTTGCAGTTCATTTTTTCGTGGAAAATGGTCACCCCAAAAAAGGTGACGTAGAGGTAGCTGGTGGCCTCCAGCACCGGCCCCAGCGAGAGCGGCAGCCCCCGGTATGCCAGCACCGAAAGCAGCGTGGTGCCCACAAACAGGGCGTAGGCCAGAATCACCAGCGGGTTCAGGTACTCGTGCAGAACGGAATCGTAGTGCTTCTGGGCGGCCTTTTTCAGCATAACCTGAGAGACGGCCCCGATGAACACCCCGAAAAGCAGAATGCCTGCGTGAAGCAGTGTGTTCTCACCCATGGTCCGTCTCGCTTTCCGCGGCCTCGCCGTCCGCCCGTTCAAACAGAATCACGCCGGCGATGACCAGCGCCGCACCCAGCAGCTTGCCCGGGGTAACCGCCTCGCGGAAGAACAGCGCCCCCCACACAAGGCCCCACACCACCGTCACCGCCTTGTTGGCAAAGGCCGTGGTGAGCGGGATGCGCTTGATGACCTGCTGCCATCCAATGGCATACACGCCCAGAAGCAGGATCACCGTGCCGTAATACAGGCAGAAGCGCACACTCAAAAAGCTCTCCCCGGCCGCCTTTTTGCTGCAGATCTCGCTCATGGAATAGAGCATCAGCATCAGGTGCAGGGCGAACAGGGTGGAAAATTTGGATCGTTTCATGCGTCCTCCTGTTTGGGCAGATAGGGGGCCAGCTGTTCGGCCCGGGCCGCGTGCATCAGATAATAGCCGAACCGGCCGGCGCTGTCGGTCACTTTGCCCTCGTGCACCGGCTGCACGTCCGCTTCCAGCAGATACTCCGGGTGCTGCGCTCTGAGCGCCTCCAGTACGTCCACATCCGCCTGGCCGAACACAAACCGGACGGCCGCCGCCTCGCCGGGGTGTTGCGGCGTAAGATCCGGCGCCTGCCCCAGCGCCACCTGGATGACCGCCCGCAGAAAGTCCACGCCGGTGGAGCGCTCCACCAGGCTGCTGCCGATGAAGTCGCCGCCCATGCGCCCGCCGATCTCAATGAGGCGGATCGTCCCCGCCGGGGAGATTTTCAGCTCCGAGTGGGAGGCGCTGTTCCGGATGCCCAGCGTATCCAGCGCATGGAACACCACCTGCTTCACGGCGGCCAGCTGCTCCGGCTGCACCGGGGCCGGCTGGATGTGGCCGGTTTCCACAAAGCCGGGCGCACCGGTGGTGAATTTTTTGGTCATTGCCAGAAAGTGGTGCTGCCCCTGATGGGAGATGCACTCCACGCTGTATTCCTGCCCGGCCGCAAACTCCTCCACCAGGGCGGCCTTTTCAAAGCCCTGCCCTTTGGCGTTTTCAATGGCGTCGGCAAGGCCCTCGGAGCATTCCACCTTGGTGATGCCCCGGCTGCCGGAGCGGTCCACCGGCTTCACGATGACCGGGTATTCCAGCGCCGCGGCCTTCAGCTCTTCCGCCGAATGCACCAGAATGCTTTTGGGTGACGGGTCACCGCCGGCCTCAAAGGCCAGGCGCATGGCGTGCTTATTGGTGGATTTTTCGGTGCATTCCATGGTATTTCCGCACAGGCCCAGCCCGTTTGCCACATAGTTCACGGTGATGGCCGCCAGATCCGAGGCAATGGTGCACACGCCGTCAATGCCGATGCGGCGGCACTGCTCCAGAATCTGCTCCTTTTCCACAATGCTGATGGGGTAAAAATGGTCGGCGGTGGCTTCGCCCACATCTCCCGCCGCCCAGGCGAACACATGGGTTTCAAGCCCCATGGCCTTCGCCTTGAGAATCAGCGGGTTTTGCAGGTAGGAAGCGCCGATGATGGCCAGTTTTTTCATGGATAATGCTCCTTGTTTCATGGGTGGCCGCTCAGCGGTGCACCGGCTCGCCCTCATAGGCAAAAAAGTCATACACAAGGCGGATGACCTTTTCCAGGTCCTCCTGGGCCAGGCCGTAGTAGAGGGGCAGGCGCACCAGGCGCTCGCTCTCTTTGGTGGTGTACACATCCTCACCGGCAAAGCGTCCGAACTTCAGGCCCGCCGGGGCGCTGTGCAGCGGCACATAGTGGAACACCGTGTGTACGTCATTTTCTTTCATATAATTGATGAAGGCCGTGCGCTCCTGAAGGTTTTTCAGCTTCAGGTAGTACATATGCGCGTTGTGCACACAGTCCTCCGGAATCACCGGCAGTTCCAGCTTGCCCTGCGCCTTCAGCGGGGCAAACGCCTCATCGTAGGCATTCCAGGTGGCCAGCCGGTTTTCGTTGATGGCATCCGCCTGCTCCAGCTGTGCCCACAGGTAGGCCGCATTCAGCTCGCTGGGCAGGTAGCTGTCGCCGAAATCCACCCACGTGTACTTGTCCACCTGGCCGCGGAAGAACTTGGAGCGGTTGGTGCCCTTCTCCCGCAGAATTTCGGCCCGCTCATTGTAGGCCTCGTTGTTGATGATGAGCGCACCGCCCTCGCCCATGGAGTAGTTTTTGGTCTCGTGGAAGGAGTAGCAGCCGAAATCGCCGATGGTGCCCAGCGCCCGGCCCTTGTAGGTGCTCATCACGCCCTGGGCCGCATCCTCCACCACCATCAGGCCGTGCCGGCGGGCAAGGTCCATGATGGTGTCCATCTCGCAGGCCACACCCGCATAGTGCATCACCACGATCACCTTGGTGCGCTCGGTGATGGCCGCCTCGATCTTGGTCTCATCAATGTTCATGGTGTCCGGGCGCACATCCACAAACACTAGCTTGGCCCCGGCCAGCACGGCGGCGGTGGCGGTGCTGGAGAAGGTATAGCTGGGCAGGATGACCTCATCCCCCGGCTTCAACTCGCACAGCAGCATGGCCATGTCCAGCGCCGTGGTGCCGCTGGTGGTCAACAGCGCCTTCTGGGCGTGGAACCGCTCTTCCAGCCAGGCATTGCACCGCTTGGTAAAGGGGCCATCGCCGCAGATCTTGCGGTTTTCCACCGCCTGGCGGATGTACTCCAGCTCATTGCCAACGTATGGGGGCTTGTTGAAATCAATCATATCATTTTCCTTTCTGAGTTTCGGTGAGGGCCGCAAACGGGTTTGACCCGGCCCGAAGCGGCCGGGTGCCCGTTTTTCGTAAACCGGTGCCGCCCAGCCCCGGCTTTGGGCAGCGGGCCGTACCGCACAGCATTTCGCATTCGTATCATTATACCATTGAAGCACAGCCGCACGCAACACAGCGCGCCTTTGAACGATACAACAAAAAAACCGCCAACGCGATTGCGCTGGCGGTTTTTCAATATGGAGCGGCTTACGAGGCTCGAACTCGCTACCTCCACCTTGGCAAGGTGGCGCTCTACCAGATGAGCTAAAGCCGCATGGTGCCTCCGATCGGAATCGAACCAATGACACGGGGATTTTCAGTCCCCTGCTCTACCGACTGAGCTACAGAGGCTTGGCAGACTCAGGAACCGATCTTCTCATGTGTGTTCTTCATGGTGTCTCGCTCCCGACGACTTCGTTATTATGCCATAGAATCCGGCCAAAGTCAAGCGTTTTCGGCACAAATTTTGAAAGTTTTTTGCACTTTCGGATTTATTGCGCCAATTCGATGGTTTATTTTCACAATTTTGACTTTTGCAGCCGGTTTTTCTGCCGTTTTTTAGGAGGTGTTTTAGGGTTTCCCTGAAATTCTCCCCCAAAAATTTTGTTTGCTTTTTCTCTGCACAGGCTTTCTGCGCACCGTTTCCCGCCCGGGAAGCGATCCGCATCGGCCGCCGCCTTTTATCCGCGCTTTGGTCTGCTCCTGCCGCTTTTCTCTCCGCCTGCCGCCCTATCCAAAAAAATCAGGCACAGCAGCCTGCCCGTTGCCGGGCGGCGCTGTGCCTGATTTTTCACGCGTTCTTCGCGTTCTTCTTTGATCGGATGCATCTTATGCAATGCGCAGATGCTGCAATGCGAAACGCCTGTGCCTGCCGGTTCAATCGGCCGCCGCCAGAAGCTGGCGTGTGTACTCCTGCTGGGGGTGGTCAAAGATCTCATCCACGGTCCCCTGCTCCACAATGCGGCCCTGCTTCATCACCAGCACCCGGTCGCACAGCTGGTACACCACGTTCAGGTCATGGCTGATGAACAGATAGCTCAGGTCCAGCTCGTCCCGCAGCTCCCGCAGCAGCTTCAGGATCTGCGCCTGAATGGTCACGTCCAGCGCGCTCACCGGTTCATCCGCAATGAGAAAGCGGGGCCGCTGAATCAGCGCGATGGCAATGCTCACCCGCTGGCGCTGGCCGCCGGACAGCTCGCCCGGCTTCGCCGCCAGGCATTCCTCCGGCAGCTCCACCCGGCGCAGCATTTCCCGCACCCGCTTTTTGCGCTCGGCCGCATCATACTTGCCGAAAATGCGCAGCGGCTCTTCCATGCTCCAGCCCACGGTGTAGGCCGGGTTCAGGCTGCTGTACGGGTCCTGAAAAATCATCTGGGGCCGCTTGGTGTAATGAATGACCTGCCCCTCGTCCGGCTTCACCATGCCCAGAATCGTGCGGGCCAGGGTCGATTTTCCGGTGCCGGACTCGCCCACCAGACCCAGGATCTCGCCCCGGTGCACCTGAAAGCTCACATCGTGCAGCACTTTTTGATATTCGCCCTTGAACAGCAGGCCGCCGGTGTGGTAGCCGCTGGTCACGTGCTGCAGTTCCAATACCAATTCGTCAGTCACAGCCGTCCTCCCTTCTGGCCATGGGCCGGTTGCGGGTGGGAATGGCCGCGATCAGGCGGCGGGTGTATTCCTGCTGGGGTGCCTGCATGATGGCATCGGTGAGGCCCTCTTCCACCAGCCGGCCCCGCTGCATCACCGCCACATGGGTGCACAGCTTCTGCACCACCCGAAGGTTGTGGGAGATGAACAGCATGGACATACCGTATTCCCGGTTCAGTTTTTTCAAAAGCTCCAGAATCTGTGCCTGAATGGTCACATCCAGCGCCGTGGTCGGCTCATCCAGCAGCAGCAGCCGGGGCCGGGTGACAATGGCGGCCGCGATCATGGCGCGCTGCAGCATACCGCCGGACAGTTCGTGAGGGTACTTGTTGTACACGCCCTCCGGGTCGGGCAGTTCCACATCGGCCAGCGCCTGAATGGCCTTTTCCCGGCGCTGGGCCGCAGTCAGCTCCTTTGCGTGAAGCAGCAGCGTTTCCTCCACCTGGGCGCCCACCTTCATCAGCGGGTCCATGGCGCTCATCGGCTCCTGAAACACCACGCCGATCTCCTTGCCCTGCCGGGCGCGGAGAAGGGCCCGGGGCAGGTGCAGCAGATCCGTGCCGTCCAGCAGGATCTGGCCGGAATAGCTGCACTGCCGCCGCGGCAGAAGGCCCGCCACGCTCATGGCCGTGACGGACTTGCCCGAACCGGACTCGCCCACCAGGCCCAGAATCTCGCCATCCGGGATGGTGAGGGAGATGCCCGCCACGGCTTCCCGTGTGCGGTTGTGGAATTTTACATGAAGGTCTTGGATCTCCAGCATCAGCCCACCCCCTTGTTCTGGCGGTTCATGCCCTCACCAATGAGGCCCACGCCGAAAATAAGCAGCACAATGGTCATGCCGGTGCACAGCGCATACCAGGGCGCCGCGCTGAGCATACTCTGAGATTCCGACAGCATGTAGCCCAGCGAGGCATCCGGGGGCTTGACGCCGATGCCCAGATAACTCATGGAGGCCTCCGCCAGCACGGCGTTGTTGAAGCCGATGGTAAAAGCCGGAAGCAGCACATGCAGGGTGTTGGGCAGAATCTGCACCGCCAGAATGCGCCGGGACGAGGCCCCCATCAGGCGGGCGCTCTTTACATAGTTGGCATCCCGCAGGGCGGCAAAGGCCGTGCGGGAAACCCGGGCGAAGCTGGGCACAAACACGATGGACAGGGCAATGACCACGTTGTATTTGCCGCTGCCCAGCACGCTCACGATCACCAGAGCCAGCAGCACGCTGGGGAAGGCGTTCAGCGCATCGTTCAGGCGCATGAGCACCTCATCCACAATGCCGCCGAAGTAGCCGGTGAGCGCGCCCACCAGCACCCCGATGCCGCCGCCCAGCAGCACGGTGGAAAGTGCGATCACAGCGGTGGTGCCCGCGCCCTTCAGCATGCGGCTGAAAATGTCCCGTCCGAAGTTGTCGGTTCCCATCAGATGGGCAAAACTCGGGGCCGAAAGCTTGGCCGAGCCGGAAATGGCCGTGGGGTCGTAGGGCGTCCAGAAAAAGCCCAGCAGGATCAGCGCCGCCATCACGCCGGTAAGAATCAGCCCCGCCGTCAGATAGGGGCTGCGGTTCCTCCGTTTTTTCACTGCGCGTCACCTCCCAGATTCAGCCGGGGGTCAATGCGCCGATTGATCACATCGGCCAGCGTGCCCGCCAGCACCACCCACAGGGCCAGAATCACCACAATGACCTGCACCACCGGGTAGTCCCGGTTGCTGATGGAGGCCATCAGCAGCCGGCCTAGGCCGGGCACCGCAAACACCTGTTCCACCACAATGCTGCCGGCCACAATTTCGGCCATGGTCTGGGCCAGGAAGGTGACCACCGGCACCAGAGAGTTTTTCAGCACATGGCGGCGCAGCACCATGCCCCAATCGTTGCCGCGGGAAATGGCGGTGCGCACATAGTCCTTGTTCATTTCGCTGAGAATGGTGCTGCGCAGCATCCGCACCGTCATGGCAATGCGGGGCAGTGCCAGCGCCATGGCCGGGAACAGCAGGTACCAGAGGCTGCCCACTGCGTCCTGGCCGAAACCGGGAAATTTGCCGTGGACGAACCACCCCAGCATCAGGCTGAACACCCAGGTAAACAGCAGGCCGGTGAAGAAGGGCGGCACCGCCATGAAGAACTGGTTCAGGGTGGTGAACAGCGCATCGGCCCGGCCGCCCGCATGGCGGGCGCTCCACATCCCCAGGGGAATGCTGACGATCACCGTCAGCACAAAGGCAAGAAAGCTCAGGCAGAGCGTCAGCCCCAGCTTGGGGGCGATCAGCTGCCCCACCGGAAGCTTGTAGTTGTACGAAGTGCCCAGATTGCCGGTAAAGAACCCGGCCAGCCACTGCCCGTAGCGAACCAGCAGCGGCTGGTTCAGCCCCAGCTGCTCCCGCAGGGCGGCCAGCTTTTCGGGGGTGACCTCGGTGCCCAGCATGGCCTGTGCCGGGTCGCCGGAGATGAGATCGAAGGCGATGAACGTCAAAAGGGAGACGACCACCATGGTAAACAGAAAAGCCGTCAGCTTTTTCACTGTATATCGCATGGTGTCATCCCCCTTTCGGGTCGGGCGTTCAGCGCCCGCTCATCACTGCGCGTAATGGACAGTGGACAGATCCAGAACATAGATGGGATAGAAGTTCAGCCCATCCAGATTGCTGCGCATGGCAACCAGGTCGGCCAGGTCCTGGATGTACACATTGGCAGCGTTTTCGGCCAGACGGGTCTCCATCTGCTTGTACAGCGCAGTCTGCTCGGCATCGTCGGCCGTGGCCTGTGCCTGGGCAAACAGAGCGTCGTACTCGGGATCGTTGTAGTTGATAAAGTTGTTGGAAGCGGTGGAAGTGAAGCGCTCCAGCAGGGCACGGGCGGTCATATTGGAAGCATCCACACCCACAACCGTGGCCTGATACTGGCGGCCGGTGTACACATCGCTCAGCCAGCTGGCCCACTCAACGGGCTGGATGGTGGCGTTCACGCCGATGGCCTTCAGCTGCTCCACCAACACCTGGGCGGTGTCCATGTGGGGCTGGTAGTTGCTGGGCACGGTGATGGTCATATCAAAGCCGTCGGGGTAGCCCGCCTCGGTGAGCAGTTCCTTGGCCTTCTCGATGTTCTGGGTGTAGTAATCGGTCAGTTCCGGCACAAAGTACTTGCCGAAGGCGGGGTACATGCTGGAGCCGATCGCCGCGCCGTGGCCGTCCGCGATCATGTCCATGATCTGCTGCTTGTCCACTGCGTAACTCAGGGCCTGACGCACACGCACGTCGTCAAAGGGGGCAACGTCGTTGTTCAGGTACATGGCCTGCACCAGGTTCATGGTGCCCTCCAGCACGTGGAACTGGCTCTGGTCCAGCTGGGCCACCTGGGTGCTGTTCAGGTGGGCGCACAGGTCAATGGCGCCGCTCTGGAGGCTCAGCACCAGGCTGTCGGCGTTCTCGATGATCTTAAAGGTCACCTTGTCCAGCTGGGCGGGGGTGCCCCAGTACTCGTCAAACTTCTCCAGCACAATGCTGTCCTGCGCGGTGCGGGAGATGAACTTGAAGGGGCCGGTGCCCACGGGGGCCGTGTCCTGCTGGTCGTAATCGGCGGGCAGAATGGCGGTGGTGAGGTAAGCCAGGAACTCGTTGTCCGGCGCTTTCAGGGTGATGGCCACGGTCTGGTCATCCACCTTTTCCACCGACTCAATGGCCTTGAAGGCGGAAACCAGAGGCTCGCCGGCGGTGGCATCGGCGCACCGCTGAATGGAATAGACCACATCGTCCGCGGTCACGGTTTCGCCGTTATGGAACTTCACGCCCTGACGCAGGGTGAAGGTATAGGTTTTCTGGTCGTCCGAGAGGGTGTAGCTCTCGGCAATGGCCGGGGTCAGGTCGCCGTCCGAGGTGGGCTTCATCAGGCCCTCAAACACGTTGAACATGACCTCTTTGGTGCCGGCTGCCACAGCCAGATGGGGGTCCAGGCTCTCATCCAGGTCCTGGGCAATGCCCACGGTGATCTCGTTTGCCTGGGGGGCAGCGCTCTCGCTGGCGGAAGAGGCGGCTGCGCTGGAACTGCTGCTGCCGGAGCATCCGCTCAGTACAGCGCACAGCATGGCCGCCGCCAAAGCGGCTGCAAAGATGCGTTTTTTCATTTGTTTTTCTCCTTCTTCATCGCCGCCCTGCCCTTCTGGCAGCGGTCGGCGTGGGAACGGGGCGGCAAATGCCGCCGGTGGACGGCCCCTTTTTGACTGCAAAGCGGGGCTCTGACTTGCTGCGCCTTCTCCGCGCAGTCCGTTCAGAGAAGCTCTCTGTTCCGGCCGCGCCGTTTTTGCGCAAAAAAGGGCCTTTGGTCTTCCTTATGATCCCAACAGGCCCTGTAAGGCAGTATTGTACACGAATTCTGTTCCAAATGCAAGTCTTTTATTCAAAACGCCCGCCAATGCCCGCCGTGCGCAGAAACGCCCTTTGCAAAACGCAAGGCGGCGCAGCCCCGAAGGGCTGCGCCGCCTTGGAAAGAACATGATTGATTTGATTGGTACCCCAAAGAGCGCCGGACCAAACCCAGAAGCGGATGCTTACTGGTTCTTCATCTTAGCGAAGCAGTCGCTGCAGTACACAGGACGATCCTCGCGGGGCTGGAAGGGCACGCGAGCAACCTTGCCGCAAGCAGCGCAGGTAGCCTCGTACATGGTGCGGGTGCCGGTGTGAGCGCCGCCATTCTTGCGGGCGTCACGGCAGGCCTTGCAGCGCTGGGGCTCGTTCTCAAAGCCACGGCTGGCGTAGAACTCCTGCTCGCCAGCGGTGAAAACGAACTCCTTGCCGCACTCTTTGCAAACCAAAGTCTTGTCTTCGAACATTGCTAGATATCTCCTCTAGTTTTAGATTTTTGCCCGCGGAAGGATTTCAACCGTTCACCTTTGGCTTTGGGGAACCAACGCTCTGAATGTTAAGCTACTGGGGCATATATACAAAAGCCAACGGCTTTTGGCGAAGGGGTTACGGCAGATTGCGCCGCAGCTTGGCCCGGGCGCGGCCCAGGGCATTTTCCACGCTTTTGGTGGTGCGGCCCAGCTGCACGCCGATGGCGGCATAACTCAGGCCCTGTAAATAAAGGCCCAGCACCTGCCGTTCCAGCGGGGAAAGGCGCGCTGCCATGCGGGCCTTCCAGCTGTTGTAGCGCTCCTGCTCAATGGCCTGTTCTTCCGGGCCGGGGGCCGGGGTGCTTTCTTCCAGCGGTACGCTGGTATTCAGCGGAAGATGCTTTTTGCGGCAGGCCGCCCGTTTTGCAGCCTGCTGCGCATGCTGAATGCACGCGCCCGCATAGGTTTCAAAAGAAGCATCCCGGCAGACGTCATAGCTTTCCAAGGCACGGAACAGCCCGATGATGCCTTCCTGCACGGCGTCCTCCAGCTCCATCCCGGGGCCAATGCAGCCTGCTGCGCTGGAGCGAATCATCGGCATCATGTGCGCAAGCACACAGGCCAACGCCGCTTCATCGCCCGCCTGAGCCAGGCCCACTTGTGCGGGAGTAAACTGGGGCACCTTGCCTCACCTGCCAACCTGAACTTTTGAAATCTTATTTATTGTATCGTCATTGTGACGTTTTGTCAATAATTTTTTCAGGTTTGTTTTGTCGAAATTGTTATCCCAAACTCGTCAAAATGACGAAACGAGGCGGGAAAGCCGTCGTTTTTTGCCCTGCTGCAAAATTTTTCTTGCGCTGGCCTTCAAAATCGGTTATAATAAATAAGCATTCATATTCTATGAGTGTGCGTCCCACAACTAAATCAGCCGGTGTGTTGGAATTGGCAGACGAGACGGACTCAAAATCCGTTGGTGGCAACACCGTATGGGTTCGACCCCCATCACCGGCACCACACCGAATGGCTCGCAAACCCTTGATATAGCTGGGTTTGCGGGCTTTTCTTTATGCTCTATATTCTCTTATGTATGTCCCTCGCTCATCAGCAAATTTGCCGTTTTCGGGCTGATTTTTGGAGGGACATTGGAGGGACATAGCACATTAAGCGGAGGGATATACGCCCAAAATCGCATTGACAGACGCAACCTTTGAAGTGAAATTCAAGTGCGTGTAAATGTTTGAGGTGGTCGAAATGTCGCTGTGACCCAACCACTCCTGAATTTCTTTCAGGCTTACACCGTTTGCGTACAACAGGCTTGCACAGCTATGCCCTTACGGTATAATTACGACAAACCGGAAAAGCCCCGTATATCAAGGGTTTTCGGTTATCTGGCAAGGTTTTTCATCCTTTTTCAAACCGACAAATCGAGCCGCGAAGTAGTTATATC